>Ga0209482_1000149_pt1 | contig 59417 bp, 74 predicted proteins | sample CoawatmetaG10DNA_FD_187512 | JGI IMG/M metagenome (GOLD analysis project Ga0209482, IMG submission 187512) | Marine microbial communities from the West Antarctic Peninsula - Coastal water metaG104-DNA (SPAdes) (version 2) | ecosystem: Environmental > Aquatic > Marine > Coastal ...
CAAGATGGTGTTAGTAATGTTGTTAAAATTAACGGCGGCGGAGATTCAGTTATAACCATAACTCAAGGCGAATGAATAAGTTAATACTTCCGATTCTTGTAATACTATCCTTGCCATTAGTATTCCAGTCAACACCTACAGAGATACTTAAATTAAAAATCTTTGATGCCTTTGTAACAACTCCAGAGCCTAGTGGTAATTTTGTAGTATTAAATATTGAAGAGGGAGATGTAGCTAGAGAAGGAGGTTGGCCTATACCAAGAAGAAGTCTTGCTCAAATACAAGTTGATCTTATTAACAAGGGAGCCATAGGAGTTGGCTGGGTTATAAGCTTTCCTCAAGCAGATAGGATGGGAGGCGATGAAGTCTTTGCACAAACCCTAGGCTACACTAATTCTGTATTAGCAATGTTTGAAAATCCAAACGGACAATACCCAAAAACTACAGGCACAGTTATTAAAGGAAAGAATCCTGGTGGCATACCTACTCAAGGAGTGGTTCAAAACATTAATATACTACAAGAAAATTCATCTCAAGGAATTGCATCTGCTCCAGTAGATATAGATAACCTAGTTAGAAGAATACCTTTGTTATTAAAAACTCCAGATGGATATGTTCCTGCTTTTGGCACAGAAGTATTAAAAGCGTTAACAGGAGCAAAAACTTACATTATCACTACAAATGATAATGGTATACAAGAGATATCAGTCAGAGGAATACCACCAGTTAAAACAGATAGTCTTGGTCGTAAATGGATTAGCTGGGTAGACACACCACAAACTAATTTAAAAGACATGGACGTTGCAAATAAATTTGTTTTCATTGGAACAACGGCCAATGGAATTATGCCTCAAGTGGCAACTCCAGTTGGATTATTAGAACCTCATAAGATTCAAGCTGCATTATCTGAGTCAATTCTTATAGAAAACTCTCCACGTATTCCAGACTTTGCTCTAGCGTTGGAAATTTTAATTTTTACAATTTTCGTGTCATTGACATGGTTTGTGATTAACTATCTAGGTATAACTAAGGGCGTAAGCATAGCTATTATTTTACTCTTCACTACGGCGCTCTCAGGAGTTTTTAGCATCCAAAAGGGCCTTTTAATAGACTTTTCATGGACTTTCATCTCACAATTCATAACTGGAGCTATTGCCTTCTATTTAAACTTTAGAAAGCAGTTTAAATTGCGTCAACAGATCAAAAAACAATTTGAACATTACTTAGACCCAAGACAAGTTAAGAGATTACAAGATAATCCAGAGTTATTAAAACTTGGTGGCGAAAGAAGAAGATGTACTTTCTTATTTACAGATGTCAGAGGTTTTACTTCTTTGTCAGAAAAATTAGAACCAGAAGAAGTAACCGAGATTATGAACAAAGTTTTGACCATCCAAGCTGACGCTGTAAAATTTTATGATGGAATGGTAGATAAATATATTGGCGATGCAATGATGGCCATTTTTAATGCACCGATAGACTTAGAAAATCACGAAGAAGCTGCAGTGCTTTGCGCTAAAGAAATACAAAATCAAGTAAAACTATCTGGCTTAGGATTAGAGATAGGAGTTGGAGTAAATACAGGTTTTGCAGTTATAGGTAATATGGGGTCAGATACTAGATTTGATTATACCGCAATAGGTGATTGCGTAAACGTAGCAGCTCGACTTGAATCTGGAACCAAAGAAGCTGGAGTTGATATTCTTATAGGAGAAGAAACTGCCAAAAGTTGTAGTTTTGAGTTAAAATCTTTAAAGGACTTAAAAGTTAAAGGAAAAGCTAAGGCTTTAAAGATATATACTGAACATACGGAGATATTATGAAATTTAATTTATTAAAAAATATAGTTGGTGCTGTAGCTCCTACACTAGGAACAGCTCTTGGCGGTCCAATGGGCGGCATGGCAACCAAAATGATTGCTGATGTATTAGGTGTACCTAATAATTCTAAGTCAATAGAAAAGGGACTAGCTGATGCTACTCCTGAGCAAATGTTAGAACTTAAAAAGTCTGAACAAGCTTTTGAGTTACAAATGAAAGAACTAGAAGTAGATGTATTCGCTATGGAAACAGCCGATATACAAGACGCTAGAGGTAAATTTAGTAAAGATTGGACAGCTAGAATAATGGGTATAGTAATCGTAGGTGGGTTTATGGGCTATATATTTTTAGTAACTCTACAACCACCAGAACAAAATTCAGAAGCTCTTATTAACTTAGTCCTTGGTTACTTAGGAGGTTTAGCTAGTGCTGTAATCTCTTTTTACTTTGGAGCTTCGCACAAACAGGATTAAATATGAAAATATCACAAGAAGGAATATCGTTAATTAAGAAATTTGAAGGCTGCGAATACAACGCATACAAATGTGCAGCAGATGTTTTAACAATAGGTTATGGGCATACTAAGGATGTTAAAGAAGGAGACTTAGTAACTCAACAAGAAGCAGAAAATTTATTAACAAAAGATTTAGAAGAGTTTGAAGAATCTGTTATGGATGCTGTAGAAATGCCAATGAGCCAACATCAATTTGATGCTTTGGTGTCTTGGACGTTTAACCTAGGACCATCTAATTTAAAAGCATCTACTATGCTTAAAGTTTTAAACAAAGGTAACTATGAAGATGTACCTGCACAAATTAAGCGTTGGAATAAAGCAGGCGGAAAAGTTCTTGAAGGTTTAATTAGAAGAAGAGAAGCTGAAGCTTTATTGTTTGAAGGCAAGGAATGGCACGAGGTTTAATACATGACATTAAGAAAATATGTATTTAAACCAGGAATAAACAAAGAAGGTACTAATTATAGTAACGAAGGTGGCTGGTTTGATGCTGACAAAGTTAGATTTAGAAAAGGCAGACCTGAAAGAATAGGTGGCTGGGAAAAGTTAAGCACACAAAGTTTTATAGGCACTTCTAGAAAGATATTTGTGTATAGAGCATCTGGTGGTACTAACTATATAACACTTGGAACTCATCAAAAATTTTATGTTTTAGAAGGTAATGTTTTTTCTGACGTAACTCCTATAAGAGCTACAACAACCAATGGTATTGTTTTTGCTGCAACTAATGGATCAACAACCATAACAGCAACAGATAACGCACATGGGGCTGTAACAGGAGATTTTGTAACATTAGCTGGTGCTGCTAGTTTAGGCGGTGCTATTACTGCTGCTGTTTTAAATCAAGAATATCAAATTACTGGTGTAGCAAGCGTAGATACATTTACCTTTACAGCTACAGCTACAGCAAATAGTAGTGATAGTGGTAATGGCGGATCAGGTGCTGATGCTGTATATCAAATAAACTCAGGTTTAGATGTATATGTTCAATCAACTGGTTGGGGTTCTGGTACTTGGGGTGCTTCTACATGGGGTTCTGCAAGTGATCTTACTCTTACAAACCAATTAAGATTATGGTCTATAGATAATTTTGGTGATGATTTATTATTAAATCCTAGAGCTGGAGGTATTTATTACTGGGATGAATCTGTTGGTGGCAATTCAAGAGCAGTAGAAGCAACAACTTTAAGTAATGCTAGCAATGTGCCAACAGCAGTATTACAGATAATGTTATCTGATGTAGACAAGCATGTTATAGCTTTTGGTTGCAATCCTATAGGAGGAACAGCAATTGATCCTTTATTAGTAAGATTCTCAGATACAGAAAGCATAATAAACTGGACACCTACAGCAACAAATCAAGCTGGTGGTGTGCAACTATCAATGGGCTCTACAATAATAGGAGCTTTAAGAACAAGACAAGAAATACTTATATGGACAGATGCTGGCATAGTCTCTATGAGATTTGTAGGATCACCATTCGTGTATTCATTTAATGAAGTGGCACATGGTCCATCATTAATATCTCCTAATGCAGCAGTAAATGCTAATAATCAAGTTTACTTTATGGATAATGGTGGATTCTATAGTTACTCTGGTAGTGCTCAAAGATTGCCATGTACTGTATTAGATTATGTTTTAAGCGATATAAATAAAAGTCAGGCATTTAAAATATTTGGTGCCGTTAATGATAGTGCTAATGAAATAATGTGGTTCTATCCATCAGGTGATAGTTTAGAAGTAGATAAATATGTAATGTTTAATTATCTAGAACAAGTTTGGTCTATTGGAACAACAGCAGATAACTTTGTAAGAACTGCATGGGATCAAGCTATTATATTAGATAACCCAATAGCTACAAGTAAAAATAATAGTGAAGATAATAATAATTTTATTTACGCACATGAGCTAGGACATGGAGATGATGGTAGTGACTTTACTGCATATATAGAATCAAGTGATTTTGACTTAGACCCAGATGGAGAAAAGTTTACTGCAGTAAACAAAGTAATACCTGATATTAAATTTAGAGATCAACAGTCCACAGCAGATGATGTAACTATTACTATTAAAGGAAGAGACTACCCATTACAAGAGTTGTCTACTTTATCTACTGTATCAGTTACTCCAAACTCTACCTTTACAAATACAAGAGCAAGAAGCAGGCAATGTGCTATCAGAGTTTCTAATTCATCTAACGATTATGGTTGGAGATTAGGTGATCTAAGATTAGATATAAGACCAGATGGTAAAAGATAATGGCAAATCCTAAAACAATAGCATTACCTTTAGCAAATCAAGAATATAACACCTTAGATGAGGCAGTTACAAGAAGGATTATAGAACAAGCTGTGCAAGATTTAGCTATAGAAGTAATTAGATTAAAGAAACTAGAAGATGTAGTATCAAGCAAGAGCGTAAAAAGACATCAATTTTTATTAATGGGGATGACAGGTGGCTGATAATTTAAAAGTATTAGGTCAACTAGACCCTGCGGCAACAACAGTAACAGTATTATATACAGTTCCTAATATGACACAGACAACTGTTAGTTCTATAGTTGCAGCAAACAGAACAGGATCAGCTATAACATTTAGATTAAGTGTTCATGTAGATGGAGCTTCTGCTAATGATAAACAATTTATATATTATGATAAATCAGTAGCGGCAAACGATTCACTAACCCTAGTAATTGGGATAACATTGAATCAAACAGATGTAGTAAAAGTTTATACAAGTGCGGTTGACATGAGTTTTAACATGTTTGGCTGTGAAACAAAAGAGGAAGATAGATAATGGACATTAAACAACAAACAAAGAATGTAGCAGCACAAGGTCGTTTTGGCGATTCTATGCTTCTTCATGTTAATCCTGCAGAAGTTAAAGGATTAGCAGGTGCTATGCCACTTACTATTAATCCAGATACAGGACAGCCAGAAGCGTTCTTACCTTTCTTAGCACCATTATTAGGTGGAATGTTAGGTCCAACTGTATTAGGTGCTGTAGGTCTTGGTAGTTTGTCTACAGCCGCATTAACAGGTATAGGAGCAGGTTTAGCAACATATGCACAAACAGGTGGCTCTGGTAGTAAAGCATTGTTATCAGGTCTTACATCAGGTTTAGGATCGGCTGCTTTTAATACAGCAGCACAAGGTGTAGCACCTGGTGTAGATGCAGCAACAAGTTCAGTAGCAAATGCAGCTATGGACCCAGCAGTAACAAGTACCTTTGGTCAAGGAGCTAGCGGTGGTTTTGGAACATTGACTGGCAATTCTGGTCAAGCTGCTAATGTTGCAAGTCAAAGTTTAACACCTGCAATTACAAATCAATCTACACTATTTGAATCAGGAAAAGCTATATTTGGTCAACCTGGTGGATTTGATGCAGGAATGAAAACTTTAGCAGGAGCAGCAATGACTCCTACTGGAATTTTAGCAGGAACAACAGCAGGTACAGCAGGTATTATAGCATCACAAGAAGCATTTGAAAGACAGATGATACAAATGGGATTGGATGAAGAAGAGCGTAAAAAAAGAATGTATGAAAGATATCCTGAAATGATACCAATGGCTTCTGGCGGTAGAACAGGTTTTTATACAGGCGGTAATTCAAGTTCAGAATCATCTATTTATGATATAGATGATGGTTTTAATTCAGGATATAGTGTTGGTGGCGGTGGTAGTAATGGTGGTAGCGGAGGTGGTCGTGGCTACGATCCTTACACTAATATGAATTTAGGATTTAATTCTAATGCTTATGCACCAATAGCTAGAAGAACTAGACCAATACCTGGTGGATACATGGCAGGATTTGGACCTGAACAAAGATATTTTCAAGGAAATAACCCTGCTCAATATCTAACACAATATGCTAGAGATATAGCAGCAAATAATCCAGATGCTACACCAGAAGATGGAGCAAGTGGTTCACCTCAAGACCCTGCAGCTCAACCAACTAATATGCAGCAAGATCAAAGATATTCAAATTTTAGACCACAAATGTATCAACAACCATTTAATCCTTACGCTCAATCATATCAACCACCTCAACCAATGGCACCTCCAGGTGGTTTTCGTAATGAAGGTAGATATGGATATACTCCTCCTCAAATGTTTGGTGGTTATGGCAATCCTTATATGCAAAGACCTAGCTATCAAAGTTTTTATGGCAATCCTCAAATGAATGGAATGATTAATCCTTATCAAGCATTTAGTCAAATGCCTATTCCTAGATACATACCACCACCTCCAACTCCACCAGTATCTGATGGCGGCGGAGATACAGGCGGCGGAGATACAGGCGGCGGCGGAGATGCAGGCGGTGGAACAGGTGATGGAAATACTCCACCTATTAACTTACCTCCTATTAATGATCCTGGAATTGGTCGTAAAGGTGGAGGTATAAATGTGCCGCCTCAAGCAGGTACAGAACCTTATGAAGGTTCAATTTTTGGTAACAAAACAGGAACACCTCCAGTTAATACACCTCCCCCTACAATAACAATACCTATTGAAGGCGGAGCAGATGTAACAATACCTGATTACTCACAGCCACAGCCTCCTGCAAGACCAGGACCTCCAGCAGACTTTAATCCAGCCGCAGGAATCCCAGGTTCAGGCGTACCTCCAGTACAAAACCCAGGAGACTTTAGGGACGGACTACCTAGCGTTACAGACTTTGATAATACATTTTCTCCAGAACAACTTGATGATATGAGAAATAAGTTTGGACCAGAGCCAGACCCAATTGCTCCACCTGTTATAGCTCCACCTATGGATATAGCCCCTCCAATGAAAGGTAATGATAAATTTTCTGCAAGTCAATCAGGTTTATCATCTATAGATGGTAGTGCTATTAAAGAAGATATGCGTGGTATAGATGACAAAGATTACACAGATTATTCTGGTTATTTAGATTTTTATGACAAACCTCCTTCTATGGCACCTATGGATATAGCACCGCCTAGAGATCAAGATATGCTGGCTAGACTTTCTCCTGCACAATTAGCATCTATAGGAGCTCCAATGTCACAAAGTGCTTTAGACCAAAATATGAGAAATAGTATGGATATAGCACCTCCTGTATTTGGACCACAAGACAGTATAGGAATACAGGGAGGAGATGGTACAAATCCATTACAAACACCAATAGCTATGCCTAGAAATCCAGGAATGGTTGCAGACATAAATCAAAGAATGTTTCCGCCTCCTGTTCAATCAGAACCACAGCCTTTCTTACAACAACCACAAGCTCCTCAAACTGGTGGCATACCAGTAACAGAGCAAGGCGATATATTTAATGCAAAACCAAGAGATAGAATATTACCTGCAGGACCACCTCCAGTAACTGGACCTGCACCAGGAGAAAGACAAATACCAACAGGACCAACTATGGGTGGAATAGGTTCATTTACACCACCACCTGTAACTCAAGGACCTCCTCCAGTTGAACAAATTCCAGGTCGTGATAACTTTATGAATGATCTTATGAATAAATCACCTATGCAGGCACCACTACCTCAAATACCTACACCAGCAGCACCAGGAAATATGTCCGTAGATCAACAACCTAAACCACCTATGAGTGGCGGAATGTTTGGAGCACCTATGTTTGCAGCAGGTGGAGATACAGACTTACCTAATAAAGGCTTAAAAGCTTTAGATAAAGTAGCACCTGAAGTTGTAGAAGCAATGGGTTATCAAGAAGGCGGTCAAACAGATATGATGCAAGACCCAATAACTCAAGGAGCAATTATGTTTATTCTTGGAGAGTCAGAAGATGAAAATGCAATCAATATGTTTGTAGAAAAATATGGTTCTGAACAATTCCTAGCTTTAAGAGATACAGTTCTTAAACAAGCAGCAGGTAATCCAGAAGCACAAACAGAAGGATTAATACAAGGTAATGGCAATAGCGGAATGGCTGATGACTTACCAGGTGTTATAGGCAATAAGGAACAGATAGCTGTATCGCAAGATGAGTTTATAGTTCCAGCAGATGTTGTATCTATGTTAGGTGATGGCAGTTCAGACGCAGGCTCTAAACAGCTATATAATATGATGGACAGAGTTAGACAAGCTAAAACTGGAGGAACAACACAAGCTTCTCCAATAAACCCAAGTAAGGTGATGCCAGGATGAATGAAGTAGCAGAGAAAATAGAACTAAAAGTAGAAGAAGGTTTTGATATATCTCTTATACCTGGTGATAAATTAACTCTTGTATGGGATCAATGTGAAAAGTTTTTAGAAAAATCTTGTAAACGATCTAATGGAAGAGCTACTACAAGAGATGTATTTTATGATTGTTTAAATAACAAAGCTTCTTTATGGATTATTTTTGATAAAGCTAATTTATATATTACTGGTTGTGCCATTACTAAAATAAACGAATACCCTACAGGTAAAAGGATGCTTAACATAGATCATGTTACTGGCAAAAAAATGGATGAATGGATTGATAGAATTGAAGTCCTATATAGCTGGGGTAAAGCAAATAACTGTAAAGGTATTGAAGGCGTTGGCAGAGAAGGTTTTTGGAATTGGATTAAACAAAGAGAAAATTGGAAAAAAACAGCAATATTTTTTGAATATGAATTTGAGGATACAAAATAATGAGACATTTTAAGGGCGGAGGTAGTTCTGGACCAACAGAAACTACAGTAACAAATACAGATTTACCAGAATATGTTCAACCGTATTTTGAGCGAATCCTACAAAGAGGAGAAGCTGAATCTAATCAACCTTATACTCCTTATGAAGGAGATAGATTAGCTTATTTCTCTCCTGACGAAATGGCTGCACAGGGTATGACTAGAGGTTATGCACAAGCAGGAACTCCTCAAGAATATCAATTAGCATCTCAAAGAGCAGCTCAACTAGGCGGACCATACGGCTCTCAATACCAAGCAGGACAATATGGTTCTGGATATCAAGCTGGTCAACAACTACCAGGTTATGATGCACAGACATATCAACCAGGATATCAAGCACAAGGCATAAAGTCTGGATATCAGGCACAAGACAACTTTTCTACTTATGATCCAAACTCAAGACAGTCTGGCTATCAAGCTGGTAATGTAGGTCAAGGATATACTCCTTTAGGATATGAAGAGAACATACAAAGATTTATGTCTCCATTCCAACAGAATGTTACAGATGTACAAAAAAGAGAAGCTACACGACAATCAGAGATGATGGGTGATAAGACTGCAGATGCAGCAACAATGTCTGGTGGTCTTGGTGGTTATCGTGAAGCCATTATGCAATCAGAAAGAGAGCGTAATTTAGGAACACAGCTTGATGATATACAATCTAGAGGTAGCCAAGCAGCTTTCCAATCAGCACAACAACAACTAGCAGCAGAAAGAACTTCAGGCTTAGATGCTTCTAGGTTTGGTTTACAACAGTTTAGTGCTGGAGAGCAAGCTAGACAGTCTCAAGAACAAATGCAACAACAAGCCTTTCAAGTTAGTGAACAAGCTAGAGCTTCGGCTGCAAAAATGGGTATGGATGCTAGACAACAAAATCAAGCAGCTAGACAAGCAGAAGAACAATATAGGCAAAAAGCTTTTCAACAAACAGAAGCTGGCAGACAAGCTCAAGAAAAATTTGGACAAAGTGGTTTCCAACTTACAGAAGGCTCTTTCCAAAAACAAGCAGATATGGATTTGAATCGTTTCAAAGCTGGAGAAGCTGCAAAACAAGCAGCAGCAAAACTTGGACTAACAGCAGCACAACAGAACGAAGCAGCAAGACAAGCTCAAGAAAAGTTTGGTCAATCAGCTTATGATATGTCGCAAAAAAGCGGTATAGCTTCTGTAAATGCTCTTGGAGAGGCTGGTGGAAACATACAAAAAGATGCTCTATCTCGTATAAGTGCATTACAAGGTGTTGGTTCTCAACAAAGAGCAATGCAACAAGCATCTATGGATATGGGTTATCAAGACTTTTTAAGACAACAAGGATACTCAATGCAACAGATCAGCAATATGGCTGGCTTGTTAAGAGGAGTTCCTGTTCAACCAAACCAACAAGTAAGCACATATTCACAACAACCAGGATTGTTTCAAACAGCAGTAGGTGCTGGGTTACAAGGACTAGGTTTATATAAAGGAATGAGTTAATGGCAAATTTAATACAACAAGCAAATGATCTAGAGTATGTTCCAAAGGATCAACTTATACAGATGTCACAAAATCCTGACAATAACTATCCTTCATATCTAGTATTAGCTGAAATACAAAGACGTACACAAAATGAAAAGGCTTATGCCGCTCAACAACCACAACCAGAGACTACTGTGTCTGAAGAGTTGGTACAAGAGTTTGCAGGTCAACAAGGTTTACAAGGAGCTATGGCTCAATCACCTGGTCCACAGAACGCTTTCCCGCCAAGTGATATGAGTAACATGGCTCCGCCTTCTCCTCAAATGGGTATGCCTAGTCAACAGATGATGGGCGGTGGCTTAACTGAATATGCTGAAGGTGGTATAACAGGTTATCAAGTAGGTGGTTCCCCAGATTTATCTGGAACTTTTTCTTCAACTGGTTCAAATCCTTATCCAACAGGAAGTGATAATTTAGTAGGCACAATAGAAGAAAGAGCTTTAATACAAGCTGGAATAAATCCACAAGGAATGAATCCAGAAGATATTAAAAATACATATAATTTATTAAAACAAGATTTTAGAAAAGATAATCCTACATTAGGTGATAAAGCTTTTAAATTTATGTATGGCGAAGAATTTGGTGATGAAGCTATGGATTATATAAGTAGTGTTCCTATAGGAGGATTAGGAGTTAAGAGTTTGCAAAAAGGTCTACCTTTAATTCCTAAAGCATATAAAGGTTTAAAAAATTACTTTAAAAAAGCTAAAACTAAAGAGTTTAAATTACCTGATGTAAAAGTAAGAGGCGGAGGAACTGCTCCTGGTGGAGTAATGACAGAAATTGTTTCACCAGCAGGTCCAGGTCGTAAATTTATTCAACCTTTCATTAATAATCCTATTACAACTTCTATAGGATCAACAATAGCTTTAGGTGGTATTAATCAACTTACAGGAGAACCTGAAGTACAAACAAATATAAATAATGAAAATACTACTAAATCAACAGAAAAATTAGAAATTGACAGATTAAATGCACTGATAGCAAAAATAAAAAACAAAGATTCTAAAACTGTTGATACATCTAAAGATAGAGGAAATGCAGATATGTTAATAGGATTAGGCGGAGCTATATTAAGGTCTAATACTATAGGTGAGTTAGGTGGTAACATTGCTGACATGTCAACAGCAAGACAAGCAAGACAAGATTCACAAAAGTTAGCTGGTATTCAAGGTAGATATTATGAAGCACAGACAGCTAAACTTGAAGCTGATGTATCTAATATGCCTGTAAAACAATTAGAATTTGCTTTAAAACAATTAGATGCACAAATAAAAGAAGGTGCTTTTGGTAGTGAAGATGAAAGAAAAGAAGTTTTAAAACGATACAATCAATTATTAAATAGTTATTTAGCAAAAACTGGGTTTTCTTCTTTAGAAGCTAGTAATGCACAAGATGCAATTTTAAAAGAAACTGGACTTAGTTAATAATAAATTATGTCAATATATACAGCACCAACTGGAGAAAGGTTTCAAATACCATCTGACCCAGAAAAAAGAACTTTATTTGTAAAAGCAATTAAAGATAAATATAAAGATGATGTAGATAAAACAACAGTATTAGGACAAGTAGGTGAGTTTGTAAAAGCAATACCAAGAGGTGCTGCAGGTTTAGCTTTAGATGTACCTACAGGTATTGTTGGTTTATTTGATATTGGCAATGACAGTAAATTATATAAAGGATTAGAAGGCTTACAAGATCAACTAAGACAAGACTCTGTGCTAGCAGGTGATCCAGCTTATGCTGATAAATTTTCTACAAAGCTAGGAGAAGGCATAGGTTCATTCGGACCATTTTTAGGTGCAGGTATGGTAGGCAGAGGTTTAGCAAAGGCTCCTGGAGCAGCTAAAGGATTCTTATCACCAACATTTACAGCTCCAGCAGCTTTAGCAATACCTACAGGTATAGCAGCTCAAGGCGATAGACTACAAATGGCTAGAGATATGGGTGAAGATGTAGGTGGGTTTACTGAAACTACTGCTGAACTATTTGGTGGTCTTATAGGAATATCAGAGGTCTTACCTATTGCTAATATTTTAGGTAAAGTTTCTAAAAATGCTCCAGTAAGTGTAAAAGATTATCTTATGTCAGCACTTCAATCAGGTGCCTTTGAAGGTGGACAAGAAGTAGCAGCTAGCATATTACAAGACTTAACAGCTAGAGGTTTATATAGTGATGAACTTCCTATAGGCGAAAGCATGATGGAAGAGTTTACTATAGGTGGAATTATTGGTGCAGGTGCTGATCTAATTGTTAGCAGTATGGCTGGTAAGAAAGGTGCTAGAGATAAATATATTCAAGAAGATGAACTAAGAAGTGAAGAAAAAAAAGCACAAATATTAAATGCTAAAAAAGCAGAGCTAGCAACACAACAAGGTACTCTTGAAGTTATAGAAGAATCTCAAGAAGCAATCTTACCTCCAGAAATACCAATACCAGTAGAGGTTTTACCAGAGCCACAAATAGAAATTGTTCAGACTCCTGATAATAAATTTTCTGTGTTAGATATAACAATTCCAGAAAATCCTATTGTATTAGATACTAAAGATAAACAAACAGATGCAGCTATAGCTAGAGAAAATTTAATAAATAGCTATGACGCTAGTGTAATAAAAACAAATTTAGATAATGCTACTTATAATTTAGGTTTAAATAATAGTTCTACTGCTTATGAAATAGGTCAAAATTTAATAGATACTAAGGCTGTTAAAGTAAGTATGCCTCAATTAATAAATAGTGTTTTAAATAAATCTAAAACAGAAACAAAATTAAAAAAATTAGTTAAAGATTTTACTGAATCAACTGGCAAAAATTCTCGTAGTTATCCAAGAATGACTATGAATGAAGCAAAAGATTTATTTACTACAAAAAAAGAATTTAATAATTTTGCATCTAATTATGCTAGACAGGTATTTGCAGCATCAGAAAAGAAAGGTGAACCTTCTATTATTGCTGACAAAATAGAACCTAATGTCACACAAAAATATATAAAACAAATTGCTGAATCAAAAAACATTGATTTAGATTTTAATAGTCCTGCTGTGCAATATGCAGCAGAACAGTACACAGGTACTGCTGACTACAAAAACATGAATAAAGGTCAAAAAGAATTATTTTTAGCTAAACTTCATGCACTTCCTAAGTTCAATTCAAGAACAACTTTTCCAGACTTTAGACCAAGAGATTATTCTGCAAAAGATACAGCAGACTTTGTTGCTCAAATGAAGAGTAACAATATGACTTTTAATAAAAAATCTTTAAAAAGTTTTAATAGAAGTGAACAATTTTTAGATGATCTAATCTATAGCGGTAGAGCAGAGAAGATTGGTAATACTCAAGATTATAAAATTAGAGATAACTTTGAGTTTGATATAGCTAGAAGGGCAGAAGGATTTAATGAAACACCTGATGAGTTTGCTGCTAGATTAAAAACAGAAAATAAATTACCACCAGAAACAATAGACCAGTTAATAGAATCTGAACAAGTAAGACAAGCAAGATTGTTACCACCAGTAGAAGTGATACCTAAAGGTATTAACTATGCTGAATCTATAGAGCTAGGCAAGACTAATAAGTTTGCAAAAGAAGTTAGAGAAACAATGAACGCAAGAGGTCTTAAAGAAACTGGAATTGTTGTTAGTAATGACATACTTTCTACTACTACATTAGTAAATGTTGATGGCAAAATAAAATTTGATCCAAGACAAGTTAGAGCAACAAAAACAGAAGGAGCAGTTGAAGGAGAATACGATAAAAACACAGATACTATTTTCTTATCTCTTGATGCAATAAATCCTGATGGCAATGCTACTGATGTAGAAATACAACAAAGACTTAACAAAGTATTAGACCATGAGATGATTCATGCTTTTCGTGCAAAAGATTTAATTACTGAAAAAGAATATAAATATTTAACTAAGGTTGCTAAAACTGCAAAAGTTCCTGGAACTAAGCAAACTTTTTATACAAGAGCTATAAGTATAAACAAACAAACATTAGAAGGAAGAAATGTAACAAAAGCTTTTAAAGAACAATTTTACACAGAAGAAGCTATTGCAGAATTATTTAGAAACAAAGATGGACTAGTCAATACTCCTGTTAAAGTAGATGGAATCTTTAATAAAATTGTTGAGTTCTTTAAATCTATGGGTACGGCAATGCGTTCTTCAGGATACAAGAGTGCTCAAGAAATATTTAATGATATTGAGTCTGGCAAGGTAGGTTCTAGAGAAAGAGGAGTAGTAAGAAGTACAAGAATAGGAGATAAACTAACTCCCGCATTTAGTAAAACGCCAAGAGATGAATCATCTGGCATGGCTGCTGATTATCTGCCTGCAACAAAAGGTCCAAGAGCAAGTAACTTATTAGAAGAAGTAGATGGAAATGGTTTTTCTCCAAAAGATATATATAAAAGTCCACAGTTTTATATAGCAACACCTCGTAATGCAAGAACTCCAGAGCAAAGGGCGATTTATAAAGAAACAATAGCTTTTATGGAAAAGTTAAAACAAATTAAAGGTAATCCTAATGCAACTATAACTATGTATAGGGCTTCACCTACAAATGATTTGCGTGCAGGAGATTTAATTACGCCTTCTAAAACAGAAGCACAATATTATGTAAACGAATCTAAAATAACTCAACAAGAAGTTAGAGATGCAGATAGAGCTAGAAGAAGGCAAGACCAAATAGATAATGCAGGTGCTATAAACTTACAACAAGAAAAAAATCTTAATACCATGGATTCTATTATGGGTATTATGGGAGCACCTGAACAAACTCCATCTGAACTATTTACTTATGAATTAAAAGCAGGAGATGTTCGTTGGGATGGTAATCAATTAGAAAGATGGGGTTACTTTCCATCTGATGTTGTAAGTATTGATGGAAGTATACCTACATTTTCTAGAATACCTACAACTGAAAGTGAACAAGATGCTTTAACAGAAGAGACTGATAGAATTTATTTTGCTAGAGAAAGAGCACAGCAAAGAAAAGACAATCTTCAATCTATAATGAGGTTTAAACAAGCTGAATTAACAGAACCAAACTCTTCTATGACAGATGCTTCTAGATCAATACTAGATAGACAAATTGCAAAAATTCAAAAAGAATTAGTTATATTAAATTCTGGAAATGTACCTCTATTTTTTAGAAGTCAAAGATTTAATGATGGCACTAATTCTCAAGAAAATATTAAATTAACTAAAGCTATGGAGCAAGTCGAAGAGACAGTTAAACAAACACCTAGAGGCTCAATACCTTTTTATAATCTAAACGCCTCAGATCAAGCCTTAGAGATTGCTCTGGACTTTAATAAAGACTTATCAGCTAAAACACCTACAGATATACCTAATTTTTCTAGACCCGACATAGATGGTTTAGATGAAAACTTACAAGATTTTATTGTTAGAACTGGTGGTAAATATCAACCAGATTTATCTTGGGGTGCCAGATTAATAGAAGTTGTCAAAGACCCAGTTACTGCTATTAAAAATTTCTTTAGAGATTTTAGACAAAACTATATTGATAAATTAGATAAATCAGTACAAAAAATATTAGCTGGTCAAGATAAGCAATGGTATTTAGGAGTGGATGATAAAGGAAATTTTAGAAAAAATCCTAAAACTAAAAAACCTTGGACAGAAGAAGAAGCTGAAATAGCTTCAGAAAAGGTAAGATTTTTTAATAATACTGCTGATACAGGAGTTACAGCTGCTTTAAGACTAGCAGATAGAGCAAGAGGTTTATTTCAAGGCATGCTTACTAGAGGATATGTAACTGATTTAATAGAAGGAAATTCTGCTTTAGCTAATGTAAAAGATTTAGAATTAAGAAATGGAGAAACAGGAGGTCTTGTACAAATACTTGCACCTTTATTTGCTAATTCAGAATTATCTTTAGAAAAAGTATTTAAATCTTATGCTATTTTAAAAAGAGCAGAAAGTTTTAACAATCAAGGTAGGGTAATTGAAACACCTGTTAAGGCTGAAGATTATGCTTTAATACAACAAATAGAAAGTCAACATCCAGAAGTAATAGAAGTTTATCAAAACTATCAAGCTTGGAATAATAAACTTATTGATTTTGCTGTAGCAAAAGGTTTGTTAAATAAAACTAGAACTAAAGAAGAACTTTCAAGAGATATATCTGCAATATCAAAAGAAGATGTAAAAATATTAAACGAACTTTCTTATGAAGAACTAATGCAAAAAGTTCAAAAATTAAATATTAATCTTAGTATTGAAAATAAAATAGAAACAAGAGGTACTGCTGAAATTTGGCAATCAGATTCTGCATATTATCCTTTTTATAAAAATATGATTGAAGAAGGAACTATACAAGGACCAAGTATTGCAGGTGGCTCACTTCCTAGTAACCCATTAGGTATAAGAATAGAAGGTTCAGAAGAGATGATTGATGTAGACCCAATAGAAGCTATATCTAGAAATTCATTATCTATTCTTACAGCAGCTCTTAAAAATGATGGTACTGGAAAACTTTTAAGAGACTTGCAAACTATGGGAGAAGCAAGATTAGTTACTGCTAAAGAATCAGGAAAATTAAATACTATATTTGTATTTGAAAATGGAATTAAAAAACATTATGAAGTAGATGATGTTAATTTATTTCATGGCATACAAGGTATAGGTGGAGTAAATACAGGGACTATTACTAAAGTATTAGCAATACCAGCAGGTTTGTTAAGAGATACAGTTACTCGTGACCCAGGATTTGTTGTTATTAATTTACTTAGAGATACATTGTCAACTGCTGTAACAAGTGGTGCACCAATGACACCTGTAGTAGATACAGTTAAAAATATGTTCCGAGATATGAAAGACTTAGAAAAGTTTGGCGTACTTGGTGGATATGATTTTTCTAATGATGAAGGTAGTGTAAAACAATTTATTACTAGAACAATGAGACAACAAGGACTATCACCAAGTAACGGAATGTCAGCCTCTGGAGCTTTCTTTAAGCTATGGGATGGACTAGGAGCACTAACAACTAAATCAGATGGTGCAACTAGATTGGCTGTATACGAAGGTGTTTACGAAAAATTAAAAAATCAAGGCTATACAGAAGCACAAGCTCAGTCTGAAGCTGCGTACCAGGCTCTGGAAATAATAAATTTTGGAAGGCGTGGATTAGACCCTATGTTTAAAGTTATTACTGCTGCGATCCCATTTTTAAATGCAAGAATACAGGGTCTTGATGTTTTGTATAGAGGATTTACTGGTCAATACTCTTCTGTAGAGAAGTTGCAAGAAGGTGAATCTCTTCAAGATGTACAGTCAAGAATAATGAGAAGAGCATTATTGAATGGCGGTTTGCTTACATCTTTAACATTAATCTATTACATGATGGTAAGTGACACAGATGAATACAAGAATCTTAAACGAGAAGTAAGAGATGACAATTGGGTGTTTCCTATAGGGGATGGTCATGCAGTTAAGATACCAATTCCATTTGAAGTCGGAATGATATTTAAAGCTATTCCTGAAAGAATATTTGATATGACTTTAGGAGAAGAAGCTTTTACTAGAAAGTCTGTAGATGAAGCACTAACAAGTTCAAGTAGACAGTTACAAACATCACTAAATATTCCATTCTTTCAACCTGGTGGTGGCTTACAGTTACTAAAGCCTATAGCAGAAGTTATGAATAATAGAAATACTTTTACTAACACAGAGATTGTTCCCTACTATCAACAGAAAAAAGAAGCTGGACTACAATCAAGAGCATCTACCAATGAGTTAGCTAGAGTTATGGGAGAGTTCTTCAACATATCTCCATCTAAGATAGAGCACGTTATGAGAGGTTATACAGGTACACTTGGTGGATATGTATTAACTGCTGTAGATACTATTACTAGAGGAGCTACAGGAAGTCCTCTTCTACCTTCTAACTTCCAATTAAGCAAAATGCCAGTTATCAATCGACTAATACTTGACTTGGATAAATCAGGCGGATATCAGCAACAGTTCTATGAATTAAGAAACGAAGTAGAAAAAGCTGTTCAGACTATCAATTCGCTTAAAAAACAAAAACGATTTGATGAACTCTCAGCTTACAGAAGTAATATGCAGGGTGTGTTAAATGTTAAGGGTCAAGTCAGAGCAGTAGACAGATATCTAACTAATTGGAGAACGCGTAGAGATAGTCTTATGAACAACGACAACATATCATTAACTGTTAAGTCAGATATGCTTCGTGATTTAGAACTAGAGAGAGATAAGAGACTAGCGATGATTCCTGAATTGAGAGATAAAGCTAACATTCCTGTTATCAGTTTTAACCTCTAGCATAGCTATATCCTTTTCTTCCTTTAACTGCTTCAGTCTAAAGAAGTCTTTGTGTTGCGGATGTCTTGCATGGAATAAACGAGCATAGAAACAGATGTAGTCATTACTTATCTTGAACTCACCACCTTGAGTCTCTATCTCACTATGCCAACGAATACGATTAATGATCGCCCAATGAGAATAGTGCTTCCTGCCAGACTTGATAGCCTCCAAAGTATAAGACTCAAATCTCTCCCATACTTCAGGATTTTTCTTATGCCAATCCCACCACTTCCTTTTTCTCTTTTCTAACTTCTCTTTCAATATATCTTTAAGCATCTTTTCCTCCCTGGAATAACAATAGACTAGTAAATATTTCTTTAGCTGCGATCCACGGCTGCGATTATCAACTCACACCTAGGATTATCTTTCTCAACTCCACCAAACTTATAAAACACTTCAACAACTTGTATAAAACTATCATCCTCAATAATCCCTGCCTTGACCAAAGCATCACAAGTAAACTTATCAATGATTGAACAGGGATTACTTATATCCAATCTTCTATTACTCTTAGCGTAATAGGTGTATTTCAATGAAACTGGTTTATCAAAACTCTTAAAGTCTTTTAATCTTGGTATTAGATTCTCTGTATATATCCTTTTGGCACTTGATAGTATTCGATAATGGGCGTTACGATAGTTGTTTAAGTTCAGAATGAACTTCTTGTTTTTTGAGTAGTAAACTTCTAATGGTAATTCAATCTTCACAAAGCCTCCAGAAACAATAGACTGGTAAATATTCTATTCCCCGCTCAAGGAATGGAGACTCAGATGCTGAAGTAATCAATTTTTGGTTTAGATTCATTTAATAACTCCTCTACTAATTCTAATAATTCTCTTTCCTTTCCATACTCATTCTCAAATCTTCTTTTCCAAGGATGTCTACTGATAGGTTCTTCTCCATTGCCACCTCTATGATGTTCATAACATAGCGGTAAGACCTTGTAATGTGAGTCTTGTTTTGTCTTGCCCTGTGTGTGGTGTATCTCAGCAGGTGAATTTAGTCCTTGCTTGTAACAAACAATGCAACCTAACTGACTAACACTATCCATATGCCTTGATTCACTTGCTGTTGGGTTTCTTCCTTTTATCGCCATCTTTCTTTTTACTCCCAAAAATTTTCTCAAAATTCTCGTCAAACTTTTCTTTGTCTGTTTGTGGTCTTTGAACTGACCCCTTACCACCATGCCACTTACTCATGTCTTATCTTTGTACTCTTCTCGTAATTCTGGAAACTCAGATAGATAGCAGGTAAGTATATGTTTGTTGTCTCCATCCTCTAACAGCCTAGTCAACATATCTCTTAGAGCCATCATGTTGTCCATATCTATATCTCGTTTTATCTCAGCTATAATTTCATTAATGAGTTGGTTCATTTCCTCTTCCTCATTAATTTTTCTTCAGTCCTTCGTAGTGACCATTCTAAAAATCTGCTTACTAATTTACTTAGGAACTTCAATATCATCTCCCTCTTCTGCCCAAACCCATCCAGTAGATGTGTCCCATATAAAACTAACTGTAGTCTTTCCATGACCATCATACTGAATCTTCCATACCTTAAATGGACAATCGTTAAGCCAACTGTAAAACTTTTTAGCTTTATCATCCATTAGTTCATTCCCTCTACTAATTCAAAACCATCATCAAATACAAGAGATTCTTCTAAGCCATGTTTGTAGTCTACGTTTAAGTCTCCCCAATTTTCTTCAATCTGTTTAGTTCCGTCTTTATATTGTATTTCTAAATTTCCCCTATATATTGAATAGTCCTCAACCTTATCCCAGTCAATACCTAGTTCTTCTAAATCCCATGTTAGAAATGCACTATATCTAGCTTCTATATATTTTGGTTCGTTCATGCTCCATACCTCTTACGTTCTTCTCTAGCATTAACCATCTTAGTACGCCATTCTTCAAAGCCTATTTCCAAGGCTCTTAGTTGTACCTTAACTGCACTCAATTGACCTTTAGCAACTGCAACCCCCAATCTACATTGATACAACTCTGATTGATTCTCAGCGTATGTGTCCTGTCCTGATGTGGTCTTAATGCCTTCTGATAAAGCGACTGTTTTCCATAAGGCTAACACCCTCTTTACATCTGCTTCTGATTTAAGTAACTCAAATTCAGCAGTTTGTATTACAGGAGCAATACTTCTTATCTGATTCTGCCAACTCTCTATCTGTTCATCCATTACACTTTCCCTCTAAACAGATAGAACAACCCTCTGAGTTGCTCTACTGTTAAATTTCGTAAGTGTTTTGGTATAACTATTTCATCATTCATATTAAACCCCTAGTTTTGATTGTTCGTAATCGCTCTTCTCTTGTTCCATTTTGTAAAACAAGTAATCCATAAGTGTGGCATGGGGTTTTGTCCCCATACCATCTTCTACTTTACCAACCTGTTCGATCAGTTTTCTGTACGCAACCATGAACTCAAAAAATATATACTCGTCTATATTCTCTTCGATATCCATGATTAGGTCTTTACCATAAGTAATTTTTGCTTGTGCCATGACTAAAACGGAATGTCCTCGTCATTGAATGTATCTTTGTTGTCGTCAACATCCTGTACTGGCTCTACTTTCTGTACTTTCTTCTCCATTGGGATATCCAATCTAGCGTACTTGTATTCTGCACCTTTTTTAGATGTCCTATTCCATAGAGCCACCCTTAGTTCAACACCACCATTCTCAGCAGTCTCACCTGTCTTTAGTTTATTAACTAATTCCTTTAGCATCTCCCTGCTCATTTCTACCTTGCCTGTCCAATCAGGTTGCTTATCATTCTCTTTATAGTTATTAGTGTAGATTGCTCCATCACTTTGATTTTTATTCTCGTACATTTAAACCTCCTTTAGGCTGTTTACGATTGATTTAAGTTCTCCATCCAATATTTCCTTCTGTTCAGGAAACTTCTCTCTTAAAGTAGTTAAGTCTTTTGTATTAGACTTGTAATAAGAAGCCATCTCATCCCTAGTCTTTTGTAACTTAGCTAACTTTAAAAAACTTATACAAAATAGTCTTGCCCACTCAATGTCTGTATCATCCTTAGATTCTACTTCTTCAATTACTGGCATAGGCTCTTCTACCTTCTTAGCTACAGGTTTTTTTATCTCTGTAACATTCTTCATCTTTTCTACAGGTTTTTCCTTATCATCATCACTAGGAACATCCTGTCCTTGAAATAAAAAACTACCCAATCCGTACATCGCTAGGCACTTAACCAAACAACGCATCTTTGTATCATTTACTTGTCTTGAACTAGGGTTCTGAATAGCATTGTTTCTGTTATCCATAACACTCAATGTCATTTCTCTACTTAGATTATCTATAGAAACTCTACATCTAACTTCTGCTGTGCCATCAGGAAATTGTACATAAGGTACATCGCCTTCGCCTTGATAGTACAGATAGTTTGCTTGCGGATAATGTTCCATTAAAATACCCCATGCCCACGCCCAACTCAAATAACTCAAGTTCATTTTCTTTTCTACTTTGTCGCTACAATCTATCTTAGATAGCTTGTCCCATACTTCCTTGTATGTAGTTTCTTTATTTGCCATTCACTTTTTCCTCTTTATATTGATTACAAAATTCAGCCACATCGCAGTAGTTAGGACATCTGATACATTCGCCTTTAGCAAATACAACATTCAATAACTTACTATCTTTGTGACACTCTATATACTTATCAGCTTCATCTTGGGTATCAAGCACTCTAACTGCACTCTTTCTACCTTTCTTCTCTACTCTATAAGCATCCTTTCTTCTCCACCTTTCCGCATCTGTGCATAGGGGTAAATCATCATTGATTAAATACCCTATCTCTGCATCTTGATGAATCGAAACTCTTTCATTGACGAACTCTTCTTGCTTTTCGTCTGACCATAACTCTACTTTGATAACTGAAACTGGAGAAGGTGGATAGTTTCCGCCACTTCTCATGTATTGATTTCTGTTCCAGTCACGAGCTATAGCAATAATATTTAACTCGTCTATATTCTTTCCTGTGTTCATGCGATAGAGATAAGCGTACAAGTTTAATTGCTGATCCCATTCTGCCTTGCCTTCAGTTTGTGCAGAGACAATAGACCATACAGAAGTAACCTTGTAGTCCTTCAGTATGTTGCCCTTTATATCTATGGTGTCTGTCTGTCCACTTATAGTCCAATCTTTCACTACAGCGAACATACGTTGCTCTGTGATAGATTCTTTTCTATCTTCGTTGGCTCTCTCTAATATGTTGTGAACTGATTGTCCTAGTAGTTTCCATATTTCATCTGATATATCTACTGTTAGGCTGTCCGCATGTTCTTTCGCTAGTAACCTAATCTTTGGTGGTTGTAATAAACCAGTAACAGATATGATAGCTTCACCTTTAGTATAGTTATCATTCCTAACTGCATTGATAATCTCTTGAGGGACATTATGTTTATTGGTGTACTTCATTAATCTTTTTTGCTCGTATCGTAAAACTCATTCCAAGCATCAACGTACCCATGCTTTGGATTCCAATGTTCGCACCATCCACCATACTCTTTCTTAGAGATACAATGATGAGGACAAGCTATAACTCGTCCTTTCTTACTTTCTCTTTTAGCTTCATCTAATATTTTTAATACTTTTTTGTTATCTTCTTCACTTAACATATCAATTATCTTAACCACTTATAATCTCCAAACACCAACGCCATCGTCTAGCTGTCTTACAGTAAATTTATAGTTTGGGTTTTTGTGTGTAAATCGTAGTGCCATATTCCTAATGATCTTGACTTCCGTTCTTATCATGTACTTCTCAATTGGTACAGTTATCGTCTGTCCTTTTTTCATATCCTTTAAAGGGATATCATATTTTTTTGGCTTTCCTACACCATAAGGTATAGGTACTCCATCCTTAATCTCAAACTCCATAATGTTCTCCTTTTATATTAAAGTGAGTCCTTTTAAAGTGAGACTCAACACTCAGCAATTATTGGTTATTGTTGTTTGAAGTCTGTACAAACCGCCACGCAATGTGGAAAAATCAGACAACACCACATACTAAACATAGGAAGAAAGTATGTTGATGTCTCAGATAAGTGTAGATGATGTCTTGATAAAGTGCAAGATATGTTTTAGACTATTTGCATGAGTCAAGAAACAGTTATTAAAGAAAAGGTTTTAGATGGATTGGTAGTCAAGCAAGCAGTAAGAGATGTAGCTAGTAAAGACCCAAAGACTTCTTATAGTGCCTTATTATACTTTGTTTCTGATGATTTTTCTGAACTGTGTGAACGCAATGATATCTTAACAGATGGCATTGTTCTTGCAGTTGAGGAGTTGAATAGTTACCCAGTTCTTTCTAAGAAGAAACTAGCAGAGGATATCTGTAAGCTAGTTGAGTCTCATTTTGGGCTTGGTAGTAGGTAGTTATATATAGTAAGTATGTACTTACTGTTTTTTTTAATTTGTCTAGTATCTACTAGGTATTTAAATACATTTTAAGGAGGTTTCAATGTATGTCAATAGTAATAGTGAAATGAATAAAAGAGATTTTTTAAGTCACATAAATAATCAATCAAAAACAAGCGGTATGAAGCAGGGTCAACACAAAATACCTTGTCCTTCATGTCAAAACGATAGAACAAAAAATACACACGACAAACCATTATCAGTAAATATTGATAGTGAAAAAGTTGTATATCATTGCCATCATTGTGGTACTAATGGATTAATTCCAAGGACAGAGGGAACAGTTATGAATGTAGTTAAGAGTGTGAAAAAGATAGAGCCAATCAAACCAAAGGCAATTCCAAAAAACGATTTAGATTCTAAGTCAGCCAAATGGTTAGAGAGTAGGCATATTAGTCCACAGGTGGCAGAGAAGTTTGGTTGCGTCATCTCAGAAAAAAATAATAAACCAGTCATAGGTTTTTCTTTCGAGTCCAAAGGCGAGATTGAAGCGGTGAAGTATAGGTCAGCAGATGATAGTAAAGCTTTTTGGTGGGATGGAAATGCACAGAAGTTATGGGGAAAAGTAGTAATAGATAACAGCGTTCCAACAATGGGAGATGCCATAATCATAACTGAAGGAGAGATGGACACACTTGCAATACAGACTGCTTTTGACAAGGTGATGAACGTACATTGTTATTCAGTACCCAATGGTGCTCCAAACAAAATCACAGACAATAAGATTGACCCAAGTGAGGATGGAAGGTTTAAGTATGTGTGGAATGATAGGGAAAAGTTTGATGGAGTTGATAGGGTTATCTTATGTACTGATTCAGATGAAAATGGAAACATACTAGCAGATGAACTATCTCGTAGATTGAATAAGGCAAGATGTTATAGAGTAGATACTATTGATTGCAAGGATGCCAATGATGTACTTATTAAACATGGTGCAGAAAAACTAAGAGAGATAGTATTAGGTGCAGAGCCTATACCTTTACATGGTTTAAACAATTTAGATCATTACGCAGATGAATTCCAAAGCCTATACGAAAAAGGTATGCCTACTGGAGTTTCTACAGGCTATCCAACAGTAGACAAAATCTTTACTTTATCTACCCCAAATCTTGTTGTTGTAACAGGATATCCTGGAGATGGTAAGTCAGCGTTTATAGACCAGTTAATAGTTAATGTTGCTAGGAATAGTGGATGGCGTACCTGTTACTGTTCTTTTGAGAAACCAGTTCAACTTCATGCAGTTCAGTTGTCGCAGTTATTAGTGGGTAAGCCATTCTTTGAGGGACAAAATGTCAGAATGAATCAAGAGGAAAAAGACTATGCTCAATCTTGGATTAAAGAACACATACTGTTTCAAGATTACCAAGACGGAGGGATGCCAACAATAGAGAACATCCTAGAGAAAGGTGCAAGTGCGGTAATGAGATATGGGGTTAGGATTTTAGTCATAGACCCTTTTAACTTTATACAGAACGATACCAAAACTGGATTGGGAACTGATGTAGTTTCTGATATGTTGACAAAGGTTCAATTGTTCGCTAAACAACATGAAGTATTAGTTTTCTTTGTAGCCCATCCAACTAAACCATTTGTTAGAGATGGCAAAAAGAATGTATGTACTGGGGTAGATGTGAGTGGTTCGATGGCTTGGTTCAGTAAGGCAGATACAGGATTGACTATATATAGGTCTGAAGAAGGAGTTGAAGTTCATAACTGGAAAGCTCGTTGGGGTTGGCAAGGTAAACTAGGAAGTGCTAACATGACATTTAACCCTGTTAATGGTCGCTATGCGGAATCAGAAGTGCTTGAAGATAACTTTGACTGGGAGTTCTGATAAGTTGAAAGTAAACGATATCGGAAGTCCCTATCTACATCTAAGAAACTCTGTCACTATTACTAAGATTGGAAATAGTAATGTTGGCAGGGCGATAGTTTGTGACCAACATATAATAGACAAATCTTTTCTTGAAAAAAAAATAACAGCACAGCAACATAACGTCTGTAATAAATACCTTGAATTAATAGTGAGAAGCGGAGCGTTGGGAAAAAGCTCTGGTCTGGGAGATAAAATATTTACCAGTCATAGTTCTTTAACGCCTCTACCTAGGTCGGTAGTTTTATGCAAAGTACAAAACAAATTAGTAAAGGATTGTGGTAACAACAAAGAGAAGATGTTTTGGCGTATTATGGTGGAGAATCCAAGTCAATTGGATAAGAGAAAAGAGTTAGCAATGCAAGATTGTTCTAATGCACTACTAACCTTTTGGTATATCAGTCAGAAGAATCCTGTTTCTTTGTTTCAACAATCCCTCTCAAACCAACCTTAGTTTCAGACTTATTGCCAATAGAAACATTCATAGCATCCCAATCAGCAACATCTTTATCTACTGCTAAATTCTTTTTGTCAGCCAAACTATGTATCATATGAATGATTTGTTTGTTAAGAGATCGACTCTCTTTCTTGGCTAAAGCGTGTGCTAAGTTGTAAGTTTCTTCTGAACATCTAATGAATAGACTTTTCATCGTTATTATCCTCGTAAATTATTTGCGGACTATCTTGGACTTCTGATATAGCTATCGACTCTCTACCAACTTGATAAAACCTATCTTCCTGCAACTGTTTGACTGCACTTTCGAGCAACCATTCACTAGCGGTTATTAAGGGGTCATCTAATAATGATATGGCATAAGAGATAGCATCTATTTCAGATTCAAATATCCAAACTAAATGTACCCAATCAGCACTAGATTTTGTTGAAAAAACATTTCTAGGTTCAGGTATATCTAATTGATATGTGTGTCTTATTACTGCAAACATAAGTAAAAGTATAAAGCATTTTGCTATCAAAGTGAAATGTAATTGTTCCACATGGAACAAAGCCAATAGCTGTGTTTTGTTGACCTCGTGTGCGAGAATTATAAATATTTACCAGTCCATTGTTTTTACTGCCGTTGCAACCCAATGGCTACATTGTTAGAAAATTTAGAATTGAGTGTTCATTCAGACTATCAACAAACTATCAAAAAAAAAGGGACAGCCTTGCGACTATCCCTTCTAACTTAAATCAAGTTTTGGAGGTTATATAAAAATGAATAGTATTTATATACCAACTATCTTAGTTGATACGATTGCACATTGCAAGACTTATTAACAGCTTATGCACAAAGTTATCCACAATCAAAAAACCAGTAAATATTTATCTAGCACGCAAGCGTAATCAAAAAACACCCCCCTAGCTAAGACGCTGTAAAAACAATATACCAGTTAATATTTAATTACCCCCCTGAGTTTTAGATTAGCTTGTAGCTTTTTTCAGACCAAAAAAAAAGGCGGTAACTACTCGTTAAAGTAGCTACCGCCTTAATTTATTCTTCTTTATTGATGATTGAATGAATCAAATCCATAACATCCAATCTTATCTCCGCACATTTCATAAAACTGGAATCTTCAACCCCAGTATATTTATCTACAAGTTCTTCTATATCGTAAGTTAATTGCTGAAATCCTTCTGAAGTAAGGGTAAGTTTATTATCAACATTACCCTTCTCATCTACATGATTATCGAAGTATTCAGTTGGAAATTCACAATCTAATATAAATTTACTCATTTTTGCACCTCTACTTCTTCTAACATATCCCATTCATCATCTATCTCTTCTAAATGATTTACTAGGCTATTCAATCCATTACATACCCCTAGATACTCAGCTATTGAACGACTATCGTTTACCCACTCTGTATCGTCTTTAATATCTTTTACAATATTTTTTATTTGAGATAAAGTAATATTCATTCTTGCACCTCCTTTTTTACAATGTAATAGTATTTATTTTTAGTAACATACCCAGTATAGGAAATGTTATCAACCTCACAATCTCCAAACCTATGAGAATTTTCCAATGTCTTAGGCTCTATGTAGCAAGGGTTATCCATGAAGTGAATAGCTATATCTTTTGCACTCATTTTTGCACCTCTACTTCTACAACTTCACCATGCTTTGTTAAAGCAAAATGTTTAGGTTTAGGCAAATTCATATCTGCCCTTTCAGGATAAAGCATATCTAAGATAGCTTGATTCATAGTAACCAAAGTATTAAAAGTCTTGATTAAAAGAATGTCCTCTTCAGAACTTTCATAATCATCTTTCCATTGGTTTTCTATCTTTGTATATATCTCATTACAAGTTCCAATGTTCACCTTTAAAGTGAACTCTAATAGTTCTCTATTCTTCATCTTCTTCTCCCTCAATATCGCCAATAACATCAAATTCAGAGTCATCTCCGTAATCAGTCCAAAGATAAGTAACTGTTATACCATTATCTGATTCACAGTCCCCCTCTTTTGTAATGCTAGGCATACAGATTGCTTCGTTGAGTTCATCCCAAGTTAGCTTTCTATCAGAAACTATACTAAAGTTTCTTGTATCAACTGATTGCTCAGTCGCTTCATACTCATATTTTTTATTCATAATATTACCTCCAAGTAATTGAATAAGTTAATAAACTGTTTCATGCCTTTTGGCAATCATCAGTAGAAAATACGCATTTTCTATACAGTTTCATCAAAATTGACATCCTCAGACCTCGCACAATGCAATATCTAAAGGTAGGTAAGGTACTTGCATACCCTAAAACACCCCACCTTTAGATCGCATCTTATAAAAAGACCAGCACAGCTTCTCACCCGCTTGGTGAAAAAATATTTACTGGTCTATTATCTTTCTCGTCTAGCTAGAAGCTTTTTGCTTTCTTGCATTTCGTCTAGGACAAACTGAAGAATCGCCAAATAGCAATTGCTTCTCTTCAGCAGTTCCAAAATGGACAATAGCTTTAAAGATTCTCTTAGCTATCGTCTGTACTGTTAGAACCTTAGACGTTCCATTCGCTTGGTCAATATGTGGCTGTAGTCTAGCAATTTGTCTTAGAGACAATTGCTTTTCTTGATCTTGCCACAATGCCAAGGCTTGGGAATGTAAAGTTGCAAAGTACCCATTCATAAAACCGCCATACAAATTATGTTCTGATAACACGCTTGCATTTTTTAAAGACATTCCAATTAAATCTAAATCGTCATATCTTTTTCCGCCATAACTTGACCAATCAATTTGACCAACTTCCGCATCAACCACTTGAGTATCAGCGATAGCTTCAAATTTAGCTTTCATTGTCGTTTTGACTTCAGCGTTAGACTCTAAACATTTGTTAATTATGTTTTTAGTCTTACTAACTTCTGTAGATTTCTTCTTAGAAAATACATCCACTACATTAGTATTTATTAATGGCATTACTTCTACATCGATGGATTCATCAACAACCAGTAACCCAAGATTCTTAGCCATATCTCGCAAAAGGTTTCCTTTGCTTTCATGTTCTGCCAAAAGATTTTGGACAACCAATTTTTCAAGGTCAGATTCAGACTTTAAATGCTCTGCTAAGACCCATGAAATCTGTTGACTTTCATCGATACCATATTTGCTCTTCATAGCACCTACCAATTCTTTAGTCTCTAAAGAAACTAGTACTGTTATATAAGAACGCTCTTTTTTATTATTATTTTGCATAATAAATACCCCTCCAAGGGCTTGATTTCTGTTTCGCATATCCCTAAAAAAGGATGCTCTTCAGTTGGGTTGATTCCCAATACAGAAAAACGCTTGCGGAAAGAAATATTTACTAGTCTATATTCTTTCCGCTTCGTTTAAGTTCTACAAGTTCTCCATGTTGATATGTACTTTTTCCCCAAAAGGATAATCATAGTAATCTCGCATATAACTTTCGTTTGTGCTTAACGCCCATATGACTGGTACGCTAGGCTCAACTTCCGCTCTAACATCGCAATAACCATCAGTAAAATAAATAAACGCGATAACATCGTCAGTATCATCCGTTTCATGGTTAAACAAATTGAAAGGTGGCTCAAACCTAGTACCGCCACCACCTCTAAGGTTGAATTCCAACTCTTCATTATCTAAGTCAAACTCATCCCACCATTCACCAGTTGTAGGGTTTCTTATAACGGATGTATCGCAATAGGTAACTCTAATTTTATTGATACCGCACTCTGCACACAAACTCTGCGTTTCAGTAGCAAATATATTCAACTCTTCTTGAGATACAGAACCTGAAGTATCTATAGCAACCACAATTTCACCGCCCTGCGGTTCTTTGTCTTTGCTTGGTAAATTAACACCCCTCCAAGAATGTCTTTTGTTTAACCTACTCCAAGTAGGATTGTTACTTATTGCACTTGTTAATAAGTCCTTCATCACATCAACCCAGTTGACATAAGATTCATTCATCGTCTGTACAGCACCACCCATGATTGAATTTCCACTATCGGAAACCCCTTCAAGCTTATCAGCCATAGATATAGTTCTTTGGATGTTCTCTTTTATTTCTGATAAAGCACTCTCTGATAGGTCGTTGCCCTCTTCATCTTTAGGCATTGAGACACCACCGCTTGATGGTTTCATGTTCTCAAGTTCTTCAGTTAAAGATTTTCCACTCCCTTTTCCTACGCCTTCGCCTTCGTTTTCAGCATCGCCTTCGCCTTCGCCTTCGCCACTCTCAGATTCATCAGAATCAGAATCATCTGATTTAGATTTCATTTCATCTATGGCATCTTGTAGGGCTTCATCATCGTTAGTTAAAGTTCTGTAAACTTGCTCTGCGGATTGCCCTCTATATTTTCTATCCAATAATCCGTCTTTGGGTAGTTCCATATAAAGATCGTATGCAATCCAAGAATTGATAACGTAATCCGTTGCCACATTCCAAATTGCATGATTTCTTTTGCCTATTCTAAGAGGGTGTTCCCAAATAACATGGCTAGCTTCGTGAACTAATACCGCTTGGATTTCTTTGTCTGTTAATGTTTTAACAAATTCATCATTCCAATAGATATTTACACCATCTGTTGCCATTGTGTCGCACCTTTCATTTGCTTCAATCAATGTAAGACTTAGAAGCATTGAAGCCATTCCAATATTGCCTTTCATCAATTTAGCCCTTGCTTTTATAATTCTCTCTTCACTATTCATAATACCTCCAAGTATTAATTTGTTTCTGTTTCATGCTTTTGCAATCATCAGCCAAGATACACATCTTGATACAGAAAAACCTACGGCTAGTGGGGAAAAAATATTTACCAGTTATATATCTTTTCCCTAGTTAGTCGCGAGGTTTACTTCTTAAACATATTATCCAAGAAACCTCCCTTCAGTTCGTCAATAGATTCCTCTAATTCATCCGCCACCTTCTTACGCTTATTTGCTCCATCTGTTGATTCATCTCTAAGAGAATCAATATCATTAAGTTTAGCGAATACGCTAACAAGCTTTTGATGAGCGTTAGCTATCAAGGGGTCATTGCCTAAGATATCAGAATTAATACTAGGCAAAGTTGCCAAAAATTCTCTAATCTTATCGAAGCTTGAATCCTTGAAAAATCCGCCTTGCTTGTTCTTTGGGTCATAACCTTTTAGCTTTTCAACTAAATGTCCAACAGAATCAAGTAACGCTTCTACTGTAGTTCTAGCAATCGTTTCAATATTCTTGTTAGCCCTTTTAATAGCATCTTTTTCAATCTTAGCTTTCAACTTATCAGATACATTCAATCTAACATCACCAGTTGATACAGTAGGAACTGTATTCAATTCAAAATCGAATCTAAACTTAGTCGCGATTAAATCCTTGCTAGGGTAATCATATATGCTAAAAGCATTTCCAAGTTTTGACTTGTTAGACTCTATTAGATTCTCATAGTTATCTAAGAAGCTTTTAACCTCCCTTTCAAACTGAATCTTAGCTTCGTCAACGCTATCCATAAGGCGGTCAAGTTCTTTGTTAGGACATAATCTCCAACCGCTCAAAACCTTCCCTTCAAAATCACTTGTATTATCATCCCAAGGAACTGTTAAAGGGTAGTAAACGCTGTTTCTAAATTGATTAATAATCCTTCTAAAATACTTATTAGTCTCCTTGCCAAAAATGTACTTTGCAACGTGCAAAGAATCATAATCAGCTTCTTGATCTACTGCCAAATCCTCTTTAAGTCTCTTATCTGTTTTAACTCCACTAGGGTGCTTAGTATTTAAGCGAACTAGCGTTGCATTTTCAGACAGGGTACTTACATTTTTATTATTCATAATTATTACCTCCAAGTAATTGATATAAATTTCTGTTTCGATCTTTTGATCTCTTCAGTTGGGATACACATCCCAATACAGAAGCGGAAAAAGAATATTTACTAGTAAATACTCCTTTCCGCCAATCCTACTAAAGTTCTAAATCTAAGTTATCAACCTTAAATTTTGAATATGAACCTGTATCTTTTAATTCACTTCTTAGTGAAGTTAGTTTTCTAACAAAAAAGATAGAAAATTCAACAGTAGATAAACGCTTGATATAAGCAAGTGCATTATCAAACCATTCATATACATCATCATCTTTAGCCTTTCCAATGACTTCCACTAAAGCAATAGTCGTTGCATAACAAAGCCCTGCATCATCAACTAAAGCAACGTCCTCTCCCTTACATATTTTGCCTAGGTTGGGTACGTCATTTCTCAACGATATAAAGTTCATTAATTCAATCGAACATTCCTGCCCAACATCACCTTCAAACAATTTTTGTTTAATTGATTTAGGTGGGTCAGTCTTTAACGTATCGCTTAACCTAGTCCATGATCTTGGGCTTGGTTGTGGGTCATTACTCTTAGGGTCAAAAGACCATAAAAGTTGTGGCATATAACGAATCAATCCCTGTACATTCATATCAATGTCATTGACATCAGCCCACGCCAACCAGTCATCCACATCGTGAGTAAACTGAATTGCGGTAGTTCTATCTTGGCAATGTCTAAGGATTTTATTCGCTCCACTTCTATCTGTATGTCTATTGCCTGCTAAGACAATTTTCCAACCATTTGGAAAAACATAATCTCCAATTCTTCGCTCTTCATTCTCGCCTTTAGGGTCTAATAATTGACCTATCGTTGCTTGAACGCTTCCATGGGCTTGGGCAAATTCATCTAAGAAAAAGACCCCTTCACCGCTTCTAGGCAAGTTGCCTAAGAACGCTTTTTTCTGAGTCCCATCCTCTATATAAGGTAATCCGCCTAGATCAATGGATTCAACTAAACCTAATCTAAAAGAAATAAATCCATATTCAGTTTCTTTAGGGTTCACAGAATCAGTAAGCTTTTTACCATCCGCCAATACCTCCGCAATCTCTTTAACAATTGCACTCTTTCCTACGCCAGTTCCACCAATTAGAAAAGGAATATTATTCCCCTTCAAAACAGATAGACATGACAATTTCGCTTCGCTTGGTTTAAACATAATTAATACCTCCAAGTATTTAAGTTTTAGTTATTTGCTATCGATTGATAGCACCAAGACTCCCTCGAAAGGGTCAGAGCATCTCTGCTTACTGGTTTAAAGTTTCGACCATGTTTCAATGGTCATCATCAGTTGGTTTAATATCCGCTCATTTGGTCATGGATAGATACCGCTCCATAAAAATCATATCCAACCAATTCTTTAATCGCTTGGCTAAATCTTGAATCAGTAGCACAACCAAAGTTTCCGCTAGCATGATAAAAAGTACCATCATTAGATTCTTCAATTGGTTTCAAGATAATCAAATTACTACCGCAAGGAGCATGGCAAAATAACTCATATTCAGGCAAGTTATTTTTATTCTCACACCATTCCATTCCTTTCACATTAGTAACAAATATTTCATCATATCCATGACTTCTTTGTGTAGTCACATCGTGACCTTTTAATATTTTAATTCTCATAATAATCCTCCATAGATTAAGTTTCTTGAACCCCATAATAGGATTCTCATTCAGCCTGTTAATTCAGGGACTTTGGAGAGTCGCAACTGGAAGTTATCGTTTCCGCATCCATGCTTTTGTTTCAACCTATATCGAGGTCTTGTAGCACTTCTACTGGTACGCTTTTTGTTTTAATGCTTCTTGTTATCATCGATGGTAAATCTAGAGACCATCAACCAAGTTCGTATATTAATAATGTGATACTGCTTCTTGGTAGTCGTTAAAATATGTCAAATAGGCAATCCCCTTGTTCGTGTTAGTTAAGTCATTAAATACTAAAAAGAACATCATTGCAAACATCATGCTAAATATTAACCAGTCCATAGTATTCGCTAGCACTATGTGAGCATTACCAAAGCTTTATAAAAGGCGTAACATTTAGATCATGAATGACAAAGAAAAACCCAATCTAAAACTGGTATCGAAAGAGACACCATTAACTATTAAACAGAAGCAATTTGTTGATGAGATCATCAAGGGCAAGTTAGGAAGCTATAAGGAAGCGTACGCCAAGGTATATGACGTTACTTTAACCAAGGCGAACAAAGTCCCCAAGTGGGTGGAAGTAGAAGCTAGCAAGCTTGTCGCTAACCCTAAGATTGCACTAAGCATACAGAGGGCAATAGAGCGTAAACAGGTTAGTTCAGTTGCTAGTAGCCTTAGAACAAGGAACTACGTCATAGACCAACTATATAGAGAGTCCAAGGAATCAGATTCAGATTCAGCTAGGATTAGGGCGTTGGAGTTACTGGGCAAAAGCGTATCGTTGTTCAGTGATGTAGTAGAGACCAAGGAAGCTAGAACTAGTGACGAAGTAGAAGCGGACATAGAGGAAAGAATTCAAGCTTTGTTAGACGCTCAATAGTCCAAGATCAACCAACCACCAACCAACTATCTAAGAGGGCATTGAGCGTACTCATATGACACGCTATGCGGTGCAATATGTGGATGCACTATATATAGACCCAAACACTACATGTAGTATTCCAGACGAACGCTGCAACCACTACATATAGTGTTTCGATCTCCCACTATAGAGAGAGGGGGCTACCCCCATTCACGCGTGCGGGACTCCTCCTATCATATATACATAGTGATATGCACAGGATATTACTAACTTTTGCAGGGGTACCCCCTATATTGCATTTTGATAGCGTTTTTCATACATATAATATATAATTTTTCTAGGAAAGACCTATGGGTCCCTAGACCCCCCCCATTATTTTATAAAAATGGTTGTCTTTTCTGTGAAGATGTGCAATTATGTTAAAATCTAGCGTGATTTACATCTAGTAGGTACCTACTAGTAGAGTATCTACCTATTGATAGGTACATATTGTTATGAACTTATTAAGTTTTTAATTTTAGGAGGTATTTACTTCCTATCTAGTATAGGAGATGTATGAGTAACCAGATATTAAGCCAAGTACAAAACCTTTCTTTAGAAGAGAAGAAAGAACTATTGGGTTTATTAGATGAACTAGCAGATGCCAAGTCCAGAGAAAAATGTGCGGACAACTATATGGCTTTTGTTGGAGAGGTTTGGAGTGCTTTTATAGAAGGACCTCATCACAAGATCATGGCTGATGCATTTGAAAGGGTAGCAAGGGGTGAATTAAAGCGTTTAATCATCAACATGCCACCTAGACATACCAAATCCGAGTTTGCGTCTTACCTATTACCTGCATGGTTTCTGGGAAGCAGACCTGAAAAGAAAATAATACAGACAGCTCACACCGCAGAATTAGCGGTTGGCTTTGGTAGAAAGGTTAGAAACCTTGTTAATAGTAAAGATTATAAAAAGATATTTCCGAATGTAAGTTTACAGTCGGATTCAAAAGCTGCTGGTCGTTGGAACACGAACAAAGGTGGCGAGTATTTTGCGATTGGTGTAGGCGGAGCGGTTACTGGTAAAGGTGCTGATTTGCTTATCATTGATGACCCTCATTCAGAACAAGAGGGTGCAAGTTCAGATATAAATGTGTTCAATCGTACCTATGAATGGTACACCTCTGGTCCTAGACAGCGTTTACAGCCTAATGGTGCAATCGTTGTGGTTATGACTAGATGGCATAATAAAGATTTAACAGGTCAAGTAGTGGATGCTAGTGTTAAACGAGGCGGAGCTGACCAATGGGAAGTTATAGAACTACCTGCAATCTTACCTTCTGGTAAGCCTTTGTGGGATGCTTTCTGGAAATTAGAAGAGTTAGAAGCTTTGAAGGCTGAATTGCCTAGTTCAAAGTGGATGGCTCAGTATCAACAAGACCCTACTTCTGAAGAGGGTGCTTTAGTTAAAAGAGAATGGTGGAGAATGTGGCAGAACAAGAATCCCCCTGAGTGTGAATTTGTAATTCAATCATGGGATACTGCTTTTCTTAAAAACCAAAGAGCTGACTATTCGGCTTGTACCACATGGGGAGTTTTCTACAAAGAAGATGACGATGGTTTTTCGGCACCAAACTTAATACTCTTAGATGCCTATAAGGAGCGTCTAGAGTTCCCAGATTTAAAGAAGAGAGCTTTTGATAAGTACAACGAGTATAAACCAGATGCGTTTATTGTAGAGGCTAAAGCGGCTGGCTTACCTTTGATCTTTGAATTAAGAGCAATGGGTATACCAGTACAAGAATATACTCCTAGTCGTGGAAATGATAAGATATCTAGGGTAAATGCCGTATCTGATCTATTTGCTTCAGGTGTAGTATGGGCTCCTCAAACTAGATGGGCAGAAGAAGTGGTAGAAGAGTTCGCTGGATTTCCTAATATGGAACATGACGATTTAGTTGATAGCAGTACGCAAGCTCTGTTAAGATTCAGACAAGGCGGATTTGTTCCTTTAGATACAGATGAAGAAGATGAACCATTAGAACATAACCGTAAAGCAGATTATTACTAGGAGAATATGTTGGCTATAGAAAAACAATACACACCTGCTACACCTATAGATGGTTTAGTAGAGATGGAGCCTGAAGATGGCTTAGAAGTTGATATGGAAGAATTATCAGAAGCAGTAACAACAGAAACCGAAGATGGTGGCATGATTGTTGACTTTGATGCTAACTCATCCGAAGCAGGAACTGAAAGCTTTGATTCTAACTTAGTAGATTTTATTGAAGAAGATGAACTAAATTCAATAGGCAATGAATTAATAGGTGCGTTCAACGCAGATAAAGAATCAAGATCAGATTGGGAAGAAAGCTATGTAAAAGGCTTAGATCAACTTGGTTTAAAAATAGAAGATAGAACTACACCTTGGGCAGGAGCGTGCGGTGTATTCCATCCTATGCTTAGTGAAGCGGTAATTAAATTCCAATCACAAGCTATATCAGAGATATTTCCAGCAGCAGGTCCAGTTAGAACTAAAATAGTAGGACCAATAGATTCAACCAAAGAAAAACAAAGTCAAAGAGTACAAGATTATTTAAATTATCTTCTTACTTATGAGATGACTGAATATCGTGGCGAAACAGAGAAGATGTTATTTTCTTTGCCTTTAGCAGGTTCAGCATTTAGAAAAGTTTATTTTGACCCAACACTAAACAGACCAAGCGGTATATTTGTACCAGCAGAGGATGTTGTAGTTAATTATGGTGCAAGTGATTTAGAGACATGTGAAAGAGCTACTCATGTAATGAAGAAGTCAGCTAATGATGTAAGAAAAATGCAGGTTAGTGGATTTTATAGAGACATAGAATTACCAGATGCAAAACCTTCGTCATCAGATATTGCTAAAAAGTATAGTGATATGACAGGTCATTCAGAAAGTTATAGCTATGATACTCGTCATACAATATTAGAAATGCAGGTAGACTTAGACCTTAAAGGGTTTGAGGATAAGGATGAAAATGGAGAAGATACAGGTATAGCGTTACCTTATGTTATCTCAATAGATAGTCCTTCAGGCATTATTCTTAGTATTAGAAGAAACTATTACGAAGATGATGTTGCAAAATTAAGAAGGATGCACTTTGTACATTACCAATACCTACCAGGTCTAGGCTTTTATGGTTTTGGTTTAATACATATGATTGGTGGATTAGCTAAATCAGCTACATCAATATTAAGACAGTTAGTAGATGCAGGTACTTTAAGTAATTTACCAGGTGGTTTGAAATCTAGAGGACTTCGTATCAAAGGTGATGACAGTCCTATAATGCCAGGTGAGTTTAGAGATGTAGATGTACCAGGTGGTGCTATCAGAGACAATATTACATTCCTACCTTACAAAGAACCTTCACCAACATTATTTTCATTACTACAAAACATAGTAGAAGAAGGCAAGAAGTTTGCTAGCATAGCTGAAATGAAAACATCTGACATGAATAGTCAGGCACCTGTTGGAACAACTCTAGCATTGCTAGAAAGAAACATGAAAGTTATGAGTGCTGTTCAAGCAAGACTACATGCTTCCATGAAAAGAGAATTTGAGATACTTGTAACAGTAATTAAAGACTTTACAGAGCCTAATTACCCTTACGAAGTAGAAGAAGGTCAGCAGATAAAGTTACAAGATTTTGATAACAGAGTAGACATACTACCTGTTTCTGATCCAAACGCAGCGACAATGGCTCAAAGAATTATGCAGTATCAAGCGGCAATGCAATTAGCTCAACAAGCACCACAGTTGTATGACCTAGCTCAATTACATAGACAAATGCTAGAAGTATTAGGCATCAAAGATGTAGATACTATAATACCTCCTCAAGAGGATGTACCAGCAGTTGATCCAGTTACAGCAGTACAGAACATACTTAATGGTAAAGCTGTACAAGCATATGAGTCACAAGACCATGAAGCTCATATACAAACATTGGCTTCTGCACAACAAGACCCAAATATTCTTGCAAAAATACAACAGAGTCCAAATGCTCAAACTATTCAAAGTGCTGGCTCAGACTACATTATGCAACATCTTGCATTACAGTTTAGACAACAAGTTGAAAGAGAGATGGGTATAGAGCTACCTCCAGTAGGTGAGCCTTTACCAGCAGATGTAGAAAAACGTATATCTACTCTAGTTGCAGAAGCAGCTAAACGAGTAGCTTCTACAAATGCTGCACAAGCTGAACAAGCAAGAATACAAGAACAAGCACAAGACCCATTAATATTAGCAAAACAAAAAGAACTAGAGATTAAAGAAACTCAAGTAGCTAATAAGCAACAGATAGATGAATCTAAAATAATGATTGATGCTGCTAGACTTACAAATAATAAACAATTAGAAGAAGCTAGAATTAAATCTCAATCAGAAATTGCTGGAATGAATGTAGGACAGCGTATTGCTAGCGATTTGCTAGATAGAAAAGAAAGCGAAGATAAGAAAGTTAAAGATGATGTAAGGTTTGGACTTGACATTGCTAAAGATTTAGTTAATGATATCAATCTGAATGAATAATGATATTAAAGAGCAATCACTTTCCGTTTTCTTAACTAAGAAATTGAGAGAATTAATGAACGAATGTTCAGATCATATATCTACAGGAGGTTGTAAAGACTTTGCTGAGTATAAGAGAATGACAGGAGTTATAGAGGGATTAGCCCTTGCAGAGCGTGAAGTTCTTGATTGGAAAGAACAACACATAATAAAATAGGAACTCGACACCTAAAAGTCGTGCAAAATATGAGTGAAAAAAAAGAAGTAAAAGCGGTAAAGATACCAAAACCAGATAGTGTTGAAAAGCCAGATGTAAGTGATGAAATTAAAAGTCAGTTACCTCAACCAAAAGGCTGGAAAGTGCTAGTTGCAATGCCACAGGCTAAAGAAAAGACTGATGGTGGAATCATAAAGGCTACTAAAACTGTAATAGACGAAGAAACCTCCAATATTTGTGGGTTTGTTTTAAAGTTAGGTTCAGAAGCTTACGGTGATCCTAAAAGGTTCCCAACAGGACCTTGGTGCAAAGAAGGTGATTGGGTTATATTCCGTGCTTACTCAGGCACTCGCATGAAAATGTATGGGAAAGAGTTTCGTTTAATAAATGACGATACTGTGGAAGCAGTCGTTGATGACCCAACAGGAGTAGTAAGAGCATGAGTGAGAGCATTGAACAAGTTATTGATACAAACCCAGGAGCGGCTTCACAATCTACAGAAGATAGATTTTTTGGTGTTGCAAATGAAATAAATACTTCATCAAGTAATGAAGTAGAAGTAGAAATTGTTAATGATATTCCTGAACAAGACAGAAGAGACGCTAAAGTTGAAACAAACGAAGCTCCTGTAGATGATGAAACTGTAGATAAAGAGATTACAGATTACAGTAAGAGAGCTGGCGATAGAATAAGCAAAATTAAATACGAGTACCATGAGGAGCGTAGAGCAAAAGAACAAGCTCTAAGAGAGTCTCAGGAAGCTGTAAAGGCATTACAAAATTTAATGTCTGAAAACCAAAAGCTACAATCAGTTGTAACTCAAGGTGGAGATGTACTTAATAAGCAGGCACTTAATAATGCTCAATGGGCTAAATACAATGCACAGCAGACTTTTAAAAAGGCTTACGAAGAAGGCGATGCAGATGCTATGTCGGCATCACAAGCTGAATTAGCACAAGCAACTCTTGCAGAACAACAAGCTGGTAATTATGCACAAACAATGCAACACAACATTGCATCACAATATGTAGAACCAGTACAACAACAACAGCAAGTTGTAAAACAAGCTGACCCAGACATGGATGATTGGTCAAGGAAAAATCCTTGGTTTATGGGAACTGATTCATCGCACAAAGAAATGACTTCTTTTGCTATGTATGTAGACCAATCACTACAAGCCAATGGAATTGATCCTGCTAAAGATTCTCAGAAGTATTATTCTGAAGTTGATGCAAAGATGAAACAACAATTTCCCAATTTTTTCGGTGTTCAAGATGTAGCTTCTAATGAAACAGAAGTAATTCAACAAGCACCAAAGAGACAGGTAATGAACCCTGTAGCACCCGCCACGAGGAATAGCGGTAAACCACCTCGCAAAATCCATCTGACTCAGAGTCAAGTTGCTCTCGCAAGGCGACTTAATATAACTCCAGAGCAGTATGCAAACCAACTATTAAAGGAGTCTTAAATGTCAGAAATAGATAATAAAGAACTTAAAACTGCTAGCACAGAAAAAGTAGCAGAGCGTACCCCTAGGGAAATAGAAAGCCGAGAGGCTTCTCAGCGTATACAAAGCTGGGAAAATCCATCAAATTTACCAGCACCTACTGAACAAGCAGGTTGGGTATTTAGGTATATCAGAACGAGTCTTTTGGGACAAGCTGATAATCCTAATGTATCTAGGAAATTTAGGGAAGGATGGGAGCCTTGTAGATTAGAGGATCATCCAGAACTACAAATTCACATGATGGACCATAACTCAGAATGGTCAGTTAAAGGTAATGTGGAAATTGGTGGTCAGTTGTTATGTAAGATGCCTAAAGAGAAAGCGGAAGCTAGAGATAATTATTTTAATGATTTAGCTCAATCTCAAGTAGACTCTGTCGATAACACATATTTTAAAGACCAAGATTCTAGAATGGCTACTAAGCAAGTTTTTGAGAGAAAATCAAGAACGACCTTTGGTAAAGATTCATAGTTTCTTATTTATAATTATTTAATAAGGAGACAATTATGTCATCAAGTTCAACTCCTAACGGAGCAAAGCCTGTTGGAACTGTTGTTGGAAGTCCTTATCAAGGAAAAGTTACACACTATAAAATTAAAAATGCGTATGATACAAACATATTCTATGGCGATTTTGTAAAGTGGGGTGACGACAATCCTAATACCACCATCCAAAAAGATGAAGGTACTAGTGCTTGTACACCAATTGGTGTTTTTCTTGGTTGTGCTTACACCGACCCTTCTACAGGGCAATTCACGCCCAATCAAATGTACAATGCTAATTTAGCAAGTGACGATATTGTGGCTTATGTTGCTAGTGACCCTTTTATACTAATGCAAATGCAATGTGATGGTTCTGCTACTCTAGATGATCTAGGGAAGAACTGTAATGTTACACAAACTGCAGGAAGTACAGCTATTGGTACTAGCAAAAATACGGTTGATATATCAACGGCAGCAGCAACTGCAACACTACCTTTAAAGATAGTCGATTTTATCGATGGTCCTGATAGTGCTGTAGGCGATAGCCATACTGATGTATTAGTAATGTTTAATGTCGGACATCAGTTGTTAAACACAACTGGTATAGGTTAAGGAGTAAATTATGGCAGCTATTTCAAGAGCTAATGAGTTAAAACAACTCTTACCTGGACTAAACGCACTATTCGGTGAAGAATATAATCGTTATGAAAACGAGCACGAAGAAATCTATGTAACTGAAAATTCTGAAAGAAGTTTTGAAGAAGAATTAAAGTTATCTGGTTTTGGAGCCGCTCCAGTAAAAGATGAAGGATCAGCTATCACATATGATACTGCTCAAGAATCTTATGTCGCAAGATATACACATGAAACTATTGGTTTAGGATTCAGTATTACAGAGGAGGCAATGGAAGATAATCTTTATGTGTCTGTTTCTGCTAGATACACTAAAGCTTTAGCTCGTGCGATGTCTTATACAAAACAAGTAAAATCAGCATTTCCACTTAATAATGGTTTTGGTAGTTTTACTGGAGGAGACGCTGTGTCATTATTTAATACAGCTCACCCCCTTGTAAACGGCGGTACAAATAGTAATAGACCTTCTGTTGCTGCAGATTTAAATGAAACATCTCTAGAAGATGCAATCATTCAAATAGGCAAGTGGACAGACGAAAGGGGACTTAAAATTGCAGCAAAAGCTAGAAAGCTTATAATTCCATCAGACTTACAGTTTGTAGCAACTAGATTGTTACAGAGTGATTATAAAGTTGGAACTGCTGACAATGACATAAATGCGGTCAAAACTAATGGAGTAATTCCAGAAGGCTATTCAGTTAATCATTATTTAACTGATACTAATGCGTTCTTTATTACTACTGATGTTCCTGACGGAATGAAGCATTTTGTTAGAGCACCTATGACTACTACTATGGACGGAGACTTTGATACTGGTAATGTTAGATATAAGGCGAGAGAAAGATATTCTTTCGGTGTATCTGATCCACTCGGTATCTTCGGATCACCAGGTAGTTCGTAAGAACTTTAAAGGGGAGCATACGCTCCCCTTTTTTATGTTATATTATAAATCTAGGTATTTTTATTAATCAATTTATCAACTGCCCTAGCAGACTTTGCCAAGATGATAAATTATTTCTTTCAGGAGAAAAGCATGGCTAACACAACATTTAATGGACCAGTTAGGTCCGAAAACGGATTTGAAGTAATTACAATAGATTCATCAACAGGTGCAGTTACGACTGTCGTTGATTTTGATTCTACTGGTAATGCTCAAATTAACGGATCAGTAGATATAGATAATGATCTAACAGTAGATGACCAACTTTTAGTTAAAGATGGTTCTCATTTAAAATACACATCAACTACAGGATTTGGACCAGCAGACTTAATCGTTGGTAAAGGTGGCTCATTAATAGCTACAGCAAACCCTTATGCAGAAGATACAACAGCAGCATTTGATTTAGGTGCAAAACTAATTTACGGTAACAATGTTTATCGTTATGTAGGCATTGGTGGTTCAGCAGTAACAGCAGGTAAGTTATTACAACAACCAGCAGTAGTTTCTGACCATGCAAATATGTCTGCAACAGCAGTAGTAGCAATAGGTCAAACAGCTATCTCTGTAGAAACAGGCGGTACTGACATTACTCTAAACCAATATGCAAATGGTTACCTTTGGGTAAACGATGTAAATGGTGAAGGACAAATGCTTAGAGTTAAATCTAATCCAGCACATGACCATTCAGCAGACCCTTCAATAATAATTACTTGTTACGATGCTTTAGCAACTGCTTTAACAACTAACTCACAGCTAACATTATTAGCTGACCCAAGTAATGACCTAATAGTTGCACCAGCAACAGAAACAGGTGCTTTAATGGGTGCTACAGTAAGAGATATGGCAGCAAACAAGTTTGGTTGGGCTGTTATTAAAGGACCAGCAGCTTTATTAACTGTAGGAACAGTAGTTGCAGGTAATGCAGCAGTTCGTTCAGGTGGTACAGCAGGTGGCGTAGCTCCAGCAACAGACAATGTGTTGATGGAAGTTGGTGACGTAATGGCTGTATCAGCAAATACAGAATACTCACTAATTAACTTAAACCTTAGTTAAGGAGTAAATTATGGGTATTTCAGATGTACAAGCAGTAACTATTACTGCCGACACAGTAGCCTTAGATGCCGATGGAATATCAGTAGCAACATCAGTTGGAAATAACGCAGCACTTGTAATAGGTGGTGCGTTAGCTTCAGGTGGTGCAGTTGCACTCAGTCATGGAAGGATTGTAACGATTCTTTCTGCTGGGAATGACTCTGGTAAATCATTTACTGTTGTGGGAACTGATATTAATGGAGCTGCTCAAACAGAATCCATTACAGGTGCCAATGCAGGTACAGCTACTGGAGCGGTGTTCTTTTTAACTATTGCTTCGATAACTGCTGTGGGTAACCCAGCAGGCAATGTCTCAGCAGGAGTTAATGCTTCAGCAGCAGATGTAGTATTTGCAGGTAGAAGTAGATTGAAAGGTGTATTTTTAACCAGCACAGCAACAGCAGGAACTGTAGATTTTCTAAAGAACTCTCCTAGCGGAACAAGTATTTTAGGATTAAGTTCTGTAGGTGACGCTGATGCAACAAGAGATGTAGTCATACCAGACGAAGGTGTGTTATTTGTTGATGGCATTTATATTCAATATACAGTATCAACATTTTTAACAATGACTGTATTTCATGCTTAAAAACAATTATAAACAAAAAAAACCAACAGTTAAATCTGTTAAAAAATAGAGGAATTTATTATGCCAATGAAAGATATGGGCTTAAAAAGAAAAAATGTCACTAACTCAGGCAATAGAATGGATAAAAATATGGGTTATAACAATGGCGGAATGATGCCAAATGCTCCTATGAGTGCTATGTATCGTGCAGGCGGTAAGTTGTATATGGGTGGCGGAAAAACAATGATGATGGACAAAACTATGTCTAACAAAGATGATGTTCAGAAAAGATTTGGTGGCGGTGGAATGACCGAACCATCAATGAAAAAAAATAAATAACTATTAAATAGTTTTTTACAATGAGAAAAAAAGATAGTCCTATACCTAAGACTACTAAAGGTAAAGGTGCTAACTATCGTTCTACTAAGTCTGGTGCTGGGATGACTAAAAAAGGAGTTGCTGCTTATCGCAAAGCAAATCCTGGTTCTAAGTTAAAAACAGCAGTAACTGGCACAGTAAAGAAAGGTAGTAAAGCAGCTAAACGAAGAAAATCTTATTGTGCAAGATCAGCAGGACAACTAAAAAATAGTTCAGCAGAAACCAGAAACGATCCTGACTCAAGAATTAGGCAGGCTCGTAGAAGGTGGAAGTGTTAATTAGGAATAAATTAGGAATAAATTAGGAATAAATTATGAAAGCAAGAAATAGATTTGAAGCAGGTGGAGATACTGCTTTACAAAATGACTCAAAATATAAAAAATTAAAAAAAGCTGTTACTCTTGCAGAAAATAAAAGAGATAATGCTGTAATTTTTAATGCACAACCTGCTAAAGTATCAAGTAACAAAGGTACAGGAGCTGCAGGTACAGGTAAAAATGTTCCTTTATTTAAAGCTAGACAAGACTTAAAAGCTTTCTTAAAAGCAAATACTTCAACTTTGAAAACTAGAAAAAAATATTTACCTAGCGGAGAGCTAGATAATAAAAACTAAGAGTAAATAATGGCAACAAGTGGAACAACAGCATTTACATTAGACTTAGCCGATATCATGGAAGAAGCCTATGATCTATGCGGTAGTGAACTTCGTTCGGGTTACGATTATAGAGGAGCTAAAAGAGCTTTAAATCTTATATTTTTAGAATGGCAAAACAAAGGATTAAACCTTTGGAAGATAGAGCAAGGTACACAGACTCTTGTTGCTGGAACAGGTAGCTACGAAATAGAATCAAGTGCTTTAGAAGTAGTAGATGCTTTTATTAGAACCGATGCTGGAGAAATAACTAATCAGTTTGACCAAAGACTTAATAGAATATCTAGAACAGAATACAATCATCAAGCTGTAAAATTACTACAATCAAAGCCTACACAGTTTTTTGTAGATAAAGGAACTAGTTCAAATAGTATTGTTTTATGGGCAACTCCAGATGCGTCAGAAACATATACATTAGTTTACGATTACATAAAAAGAATAGAAGATGCAGGAGATGTAGCAAGTAATAACCCTGATGTTCCTAGTAGATATCTTCCCTGTCTAACATATGCACTAGCTTATAACTTAGCTTGCAAAATGCCAGAAGCACAAAATAGAGTTCCAATGATAAAGCAAAGGTATGATGAGCTTTGGAATGACGTGAGTGACGCAGACAGAGACAAGGCTTCAGTTAGATTTGTACCTGACCTTAGTTCTTATTCATAATGTTTGCGGCAGGTAAGAGAGCTTTAGGAGACTGCGATAGATGTGGTTTTACTTATAAGCTAAATGATTTAAAATATGAAATACAAGATAGTATTCGTAATGGATTAAAGGTTTGTTCTTATTGTTTTGATGTAGATCATCCACAACTTAAAATTGGGGAAGTTGATACATCAGATAATCAAGCATTGTTTGATCCAAGACCAGATAGGGGAAGAAAAGAATCAACATCTTATTATGGATTTAATCCAGTATCAGGAACAGGTTTAATATCTAGGACTGAAGTAGGAACAGTTAAAGTGAGTATAGAATAATGGCTTGGACATTTACAACATTAAAAACAGCAATACAAGATTATACAAATAATACAGAAGTAACTTTTGTAAACAATCTAGACGAGTTTATTGTTAATACAGAAGATAGAATACAAAAATTAGTTTCATTACCATTTTCTAGAAAAAATGTAACTGGAAATGTAACAGCTAGTAATCAGTATTTAGCTACTCCTTCTGACTTTTTAGCACCACATTCACTTGCTATAGATAATAGTGGGTATGAATTTTTACTATATAAAGATGTAGCTTTTCTTAGAGAGGCTTATCCAAATAGCTCTGTAACAGGAATACCTAAATACTACGCTAGATTTGATGATGATACATTTATACTAGCACCTACTCCTAATGCAAATTTAACAGCAGAACTACATTATGAATATAGACCTCAATCTATGACAACTACAGCAGATGGAACAAGTTGGTTGAGTGACAATGCTCCAAATTGTTTATTATATGGTTCATTAATAGAAGCTTATACCTTTATGAAGGGTGAACCTGATATATTAACTAACTATCAAAACAGATTTAACGAAGCTATATCAAGATTAAAGTCATTAGCTGAAGGTAAAAACACTAAAGATAATTACAGAAGTGGTCCTGTAAGGCAACAAGTAACATAATGTTTAGTGGACAAGTAGGTAATGTAGGGGTTCAAACAACTCAAAATGAAGGATTAACTCCTGAATATTGGACAGGAAGAATCATGGAAAGGCTTGTAGAGGTTAGCGAAAACGCTGATCCTATGATTAAAGCACAAGCACACGCATTTAAAGAACACATACAAACAGTAGTGTTCTTGTATATGAAACAGGCTATAGCTAGCGATAGAGCTACTATGGCAGGATTATTAGAAAAACAAGGTCATAAAGATATGGCTGATATTATTAGGAGATTATAATGGCAATATCACAGGCAATGTGTACATCATTTAAAGTAGAATTAATGAAAGGAACTCACAACTTCACCAATGGTGGTAATAGTTTTAAGCTAGCTTTATATACAAGTTCTGCATCTTTAGGTGCTACTACAACTGCATATACTAGTTCTAATGAAGCTAGTGGAACCAACTATACAGCAACAGGATCAGCATTAACTAATGTAACCCCTGTAGCTAGTGGAACTACGGCTATAGCTGATTTTGCAGATTTAACATTTAGTAACTGTACTATTACAGCAAGAGGTTGCTTAATATACAACGATACTAATAGTGATAAGTCTGTTGCAGTATTAGATTTTGGTGCAGATAAAACTTCTACAGCAGGTGATTTTACTATTCAATTCCCAGCAGCAGATGCTTCAAACGCTATTATAAGAATAGCTTAGTAGTTCATGCCGAATATTAATGGTTGGGGTAGAGGTACCTGGGGTCAATTAACCTTTGGTGAACCTTTACCTGTACCAGTCACAGGTCTAGTAGGAACAAGTGCATTAGACAATGGCACAGCAGTTCAAGCAGCAGCAGTTACAGGAGTATCAGCAGTTGCATCTACTCTTTCAGTAGGTGACGAAACAGTTACTGGTACAGCTAATGTACCTATTACTCTAGGAGCAGCAACATCTGCATTAGGTAATCAAAGTTTAAGCACTAACAATATTCTTAATGTTACAGGTTTTGGAGTATCAATACCGAATCCAACAGTAACAACAACAGCAGATGCTAATATATCTCTAATAACATTAGATTCTTTAGTATCAAATTTAGAAAAAGTTCAGGTTTGGGGTATGGTCGTAGACACCCAAAATCCTAACTATGCAATAATAACAACAACGCAATCTCCAAATTGGAGTGATGTCGCATAAAATATAAAGTATAATTTTTAACGAGGAAATAAAATGGCAAGTTCATATGTAAATGATTTAAGATTAAACGAATTGGCTACTGGTGATGCTAGTGGAACATGGGGTGATACTACAAACACCAATCTTGAATTAATCGCAGAAGCTTTTAGTTATGGCACAGAAGGCATAACTACAAACGCTGATACACACACAACTACAATAGCAGACGGAGCTACCGATCCAGGTAGGTCTATGTATCTAGAATACACAGGTACACTAGATTCAACTTGTACTATTACAATTGCACCTAACACAGTTTCAAAACTATGGATCATAGAAAATGGAACATCTGGTTCTCAATCAATAATTATCAAACAAGGTAGTGGTGCTACAGTTACTATACCTTCTGGTAAAACTAAAGTTATCTATGCTGATGGTGCTGGCTCTGGCGGTAAAATGGTTGATGCTTTTGCTTCTCTAAATTTACAAACAAGTGGAATAATAGAAACTTCTGCTTCAATACAAACAGCTCTTATAGAATTTACAGATGGTGATGATGCTATGACTATAGCAGACGGAGGAGCGGTGACTTTTCCTCAAGCAGCCGTATTTACAAGTGGTGCTTCATTTAATGATGTTAACATTACTAATGTTGGCTCTATATCTTTAGACTCTATTGTAGGCGATGGTGATGCAGATACATCTATTACATTTAGTGGCTCTAATGTTATTACTGTTAAAGCTAACAATGCTAATCAAGTTACATTTGCAGACGGAGCTTTTTCTCCAGTAACAGATTCAGATATTGATCTTGGTACATCATCTCTTTACTTTAAAAACACTTTCTTCGATACAGTCACTACTACAGGTGCCGTAGCAGTTGGTGGAACTATTAATGGCGTAGGTATTATTTCTAATATCACTAACTTCTCTAATGGTATTCTTATTAGTAATGATGGTGGTACAGGTACTTTAAATGCTGCTAGTTATAATACAGGTTTAGGTTGGGAAGTTTTTGATGACTTAACAACTGGTGATGAAAATACAAGTGCTGGTTATTTAGCATCAACAAAATTAACTACTGGTGGAGGTAACTCTGCATTTGGTTATCAAGCACTTGCAACAAACACTACAGGTAATCATAATACAGCAATAGGTAGAAATGCTTTAAATTTAAATACTACTGCTGCTGCAAATACAGCTATAGGTTTTGCAGCTTTAGAAGCAAACACTACAGGTACTAGTAATGTTGCCGTTGGATTTCAAGCTTTAGACGCAAACACTACTGGAAATGAAAATGTTGCTATTGGTAAGGATGCTTTATCAGCAAACACCACAGCAGGTAATAATGTAGCCATTGGTGTAAATACTTTAAAAGCAAACACTACAGGTAATACTAACGTAGCTATCGGTACAGATGCTATGAAAACTAATGTTGCTGGAGACAGAAACGTAGCTGTTGGTGAACAAGCATTACAAAACATGAATCCTTCAGGCAATGTTGATACATATAATATTGGTGTAGGTTATAACGCAGGGTTAGCAATAACCACTGGTATTCGCAACACAATTCTAGGTGGTTTTGCTTTAAAGACCAATACAACTGGACAATACAATACTGCAATCGGTTATGCAGCATTAAATCTTAACACAGCATCTAACAACACAGCAGTTGGCTTTGAAGCACTACTTTCAAATAGCACAGGAGCAAGTAATACTGCTATAGGTTTTAGATCGCAAGACGCAACTACAACTGGAAGTAACAATACATCTGTTGGTAATCTTGCCTTGGGAGCAAATACTACAGGTGCTGGTAACACAGCAGTTGGCGAAAGTGCTTTAACATTAAACACCACAGCAGAGAACGGTACAGCATTTGGATTTAAAGCTTTACAATCAAACACTACAGGTTCTAGCAACACAGCAGTTGGCGAAAGGGCTTTAAACAATAACACTACAGGAGATAGAAACACAGCAATAGGTAGTGGTACTTTAGAAACTAAGACTACAGGAAATGATAATATTGCTCTGGGACATGATGCACTTAACGATGTAACAACAGCATCTTTTAATATTGGTATTGGTTCTTTTGCTGGAGACACAATTACTACAGGTGATGGAAATACTTTAATAGGTTATCTTGCAGGTACTTCTATAACCACAGCAGATAATAATACAGCAGTTGGTAGAAGTGCTTTAGAAGATAACACTACAGGTGCGGGTAACACAGCATTTGGACAAAGTTCTCTTGCAAATAATACTACAGCAGCAGGGAATACAGCTGTCGGTAAAGACGCTTTAAACGCAAACACTACGGGTGCAAGCAATACAGCAGTAGGTTCTGCTGCTTTATTAACAAACACTACAGGTACAAAAAATGTTGCTATGGGTGCTACAGCTCTAGATGCTAATACTACAGGTGCTAGTAATACTTCTATAGGCTTTGAATCTTTAACTATTAATGTTGCAGGAAGCAAGTGTGTAGCGGTTGGTACAGGTTCTTTAAGCGACCAAAACCCTTCTAGTGCCACTGATATGTTTAATACAGCAGTTGGATTTAACGCAGGTGCATCAGTAACCACAGGTACAGATGCCACTATTATTGGTGCCTTAGCAGGTGATGCTATAACAACTGCTGCTGGTTGTACACTCGTAGGTAAAGAAGCTGGAACTGCAATTACTACAGGTGGAGATAACACAGCTATTGGTAAAGGAGCTTTAAAAGGTCACACTACAGGCACAGGAAACGTAGCAGTTGGTAAAGATGCCCTAGAAGCAAATACCACAGCAAGTGACAATGTAGCAGTTGGCAAATTTGCTTTAACATTAAATACTACAGGTTCAAACAATACAGCCGTTGGTAAAAATGCTTTAGCAGCAGTAGTTGACCAAGCTAAAAACACAGCTGTGGGTGATTCAGCAGGAATAGTATGTACAGGAGCTGGTAACACATTATTAGGTGCTGATGCTGGAGTAGCAGTAACATCGGGTAACGATAATACTTGTATTGGACATGATGCAGGTGATTCTATTTCTACAGGTAGCAGTAATATTATGGTTGGTTATCAATCAGAGGTTAATTCTGGTGATGGTGTCAATCAAATATGTATTGGTGTTGATATATCAGCTGGTGGAGATAATAATTTTAGTTTTGGTAAACCTAGTAATGTTGTTACTAATGTATTTACAACTAATGCTTCTTTTAGTAGAAGTTCAGATGTAAATAAAAAGACCAATATAGAAGATGATTCTTTAGGATTAAGTTTTATAAATAATTTAAGAACTGTTAAATTTAACTGGAGACCTAATAGTGAGTTTCCTAAACATTACAACGATTATTCTGAAACTAAAAATGACATGGATACCGATACAAGATTACACGGAATGATAGCTCAAGAAGTAAAAGCAGCACTTGATATAGAAGGCGTAGATACTTTTGGTGGTTGGCTAGAAGATGAAGATGGCTCACAAAGAATCTCTCAAGAGATGTTTGTCCATCCGTTAATCAAAGCAGTCCAAGAACTGTCTACTCAAGTAGGCGAATTACAATCGGAGTTAAAAGCTCTAAAAGGAGAATAGAATGGCACAAACAGTAACAGAATGTTTAACAGCAGGAACAGATAGCGTAACGCTTATCAATAGTATTAATACAGACGCTTCAGCAGTAACACAGTGTGAAGGTATGACACAAGCAGAAATTAATGAAGTGGTACAAAGAAATGTAGACCATTTATCTTTAATACTTTTATACGCACCAGTAGACGCTAGTGACGATACTCCAAACGTAGCAGGAGCAGCAGGTAGTAAAAAGACTACACACGTTGCAGCAGTTACTACTGGAACAAATTACATCGCAGCTAACTAATTAATATGGAAAATTCAAAAGAAAGAATAGAATTAAATGCTGAACAAGAATATTGTCAAACACAAATAAATGATTTAATGAAAAAACAAGCAACTCTTAATTTTCAATTAGATCAAGTAAAAGCTAGTTTGTCAGTATTTAATAGTTTGTTAGTAGAGTCTACTAAAAAAGTAGCAAATGAAGTTTTAAAAAAAGAAGAATCCAAAACATCCGAAGGGGGTAAATAATGGATATATTAGTAAATATGGTAACTTGGGTTACATTAATAGTAACTGTTTCAAGCTTAATAGCAGCAACAACATCAACACCAAAAGACGATATTTGGATTGGTAAAATATATAAATTTATAGATATGTTAGCTATAAATATTGGTAAGGCTAAAGAGAAGTAATATGTCATTTTGGAAAAAATTTATTAATTTTATAACACCTCCATCTAAAGAAGTAGAGAAAGTAACTAAAACAAAAGTTACTTCAACAAGTGGACCAATGGCTAATGTTCTTTCTAAAAAAAAGTCAAAGAAAAAAGCAATTAAGCCAACTAGAATTACTACAGATAATATAGGTGAATAATGGCTACTGTTAAAGATGCTTTAAGTGCAATAGAATCTCACGAAAGAGAATGTAAGGCATTATACAAAAGTATTGATAAAAGATTAGAAGATGGCTCAAAGCGTTTTGATAAACTCGAAATGATGCTTTGGGCTGTTTATCCTTTTATTGTTGCCAGTGTTGTAGTAACTAAATTTTTAGGATGAGCAGACAAAAGAAGTCTACTGTAAATTCTGCAGGAAACTATACAAAACCAGGTATGCGTAAAAGTATATTTAATAGAATCAAAGCTGGAAGCAAAGGTGGTAATGCTGGTCAATGGTCAGCTCGTAAAGCACAGATGGTAGCTAAGGCATACAAAAAAGCAGGAGGCGGTTATAAATGAAAGGCGTTAAACATTATAAAAGAGATGGTACTGAACACAAAGGTAGTTCTCACAAGATGGCAAATGGTACTTTACATACAAACAAATCACACACTAAAACAAGTGTAAAGTTATTTCACTTTAAAGATTTATCAATTAAAGCTAAAGTTAAAGCTAAAAAATAATGCCTTTAAAAAAGTCTCAAAGGTCTTTAAAAAATTGGACAAAACAAGAGTGGACTACTAAATCAGGAAAAAAATCTTCTAAAACAGGAGAAAGATACCTGCCTAAAAAAGCTATTAAAGCTATGTCTAGTTCTGAGTATGCTTCTACCACTAGAAAGAAACGAGCCGATACTAAAAAAGGTAAACAACATTCTAAGCAACCTAAAAAAATTGCTAGAAAAACAAGAAGTTATAGATAATGGATGCCATAGTCACTTTAATTAATGAAGTTGGCTTTCCAATAGCAGCAGCTATAGGACTAGGTTTGTTTATTTGGAAATTAATAAATAAAATTATAGATGGAATGGAAACTAAAGTAGATGTTCTTGATGAAAAAGTAAGTGCACAAATAGCTCAGATAGAAGAAAGGCTAGGTCAAAAATTAGACTCACAACATGGTATTTTAATAGCTTTAATAGACAGAGTAAGGTCTGTAGATAATGAAATTATTAGACAAGACACTCTTTTAAAAACTATATTAGGAGTACCACAACTTATGAATACTGACAGAATAGCAAAGGCGGATAGAGATGACCAAAGAAAAGACTGATAAAGATAAGGAAGAAATGGTAAAAGTAAAAATATTTGCTTTTCTAGTTTTTGCTTTTGGCATTATGTTTTCTTTTATATTAGCTCTAAATGTACAAGCAGATCAAATTACACACAAGTTTAAATCTCCTAGCTTTAATGGAGTAGGAACTAGTTCACACTATCTCACTATAGAAAATCAAGAGTTTTCAAGAAAGCTAACTATAAAAGAAGAAATTAAAGCCTTACAAGACGAGATAGAAAGAGAAAAAGAAAACAGTACACTTGCCAGATTTTTAAGAAACCTAGAATCCAGAGTGTATGCAGAGCTATCAAGACAGCTAGTAAACAACCTTTTTGGAGAAATTCCTTCTGAATCGGGAACAATAACTTTAGAAGGAAATACCATAGTTTATTCAAGTGATGGTATTACATTAACCTTAACTATTACGGAAGCAGATGGAACAGTTACCTCAATTACGATACCTATCGGTACTTTTACTTTTTAGTTGTTCAATAGTCGATCAGTTTGATGACACATATGAACAAAGATTAAAAGAAGATATTGTTAAAGTATCTGAATTACAATCAAAAGAATTATTTAATGTTATAACACCTACTGTTAGACCTGTAGTAGCAATTTATCCTTTATCATTTACAGATCAAACAGGACAAAGAAAAAGTAACTCAGAGTTTGCTTTGTTTAGTACAGCCATAACTCAACAACCTAGTTCATTATTAATAAGAGCTTTAAAACATGCAGGAAATGGTCAATTCTTTAGAGTAGTAGAAAGAGTAGGTTTAGATAATTTAGTAAAAGAAAGACAATTAATTAGATCAGCAAGAGAAGCATTTGCTAGTGATGAAGAAAAAAAGAAAAAATTATCACCTCTTTTGTTTGCTGGTGTTTTAATCGAAGGTGCTGTAATTTCTTATGAAAGCAATCTTGCTACAGGGGGTATAGGAGCTAGATACTTAGGTATTGGTTCTAGTATTCAATATAGAGAAGATAGCGTAGCAGTAACCTTACGCATGGTGTCAGTAGCCACAGGTGAAATACTGATAGAAGTAATGACTGAAAAAACTATATTTAGTTATGGTAAATCAGAAGATATATTTAGATTTATAGAAATGGGAACACAGCTTGTAGAAATTGAGTTAGGTAATTCTCGTAATGAATCAACAACACTAGCACTCATGAAAGCTATTGAAAGTGCTGTATTAGAATTAATAAATGTCGGATACGACAGGAGTTTTTGGAAACATGAACAAATTAAAATTAAAGAGTCTGATTGTATTGATGATGACTGTATCACTTCAATCGGCTGATAACGAAATATATGTAGATCAGTCAGGTACTGGTGCAAATATAGATTTAGAACAACTTGGTATATCAAACATAATAGGTGGACTTAGCTCTTCAGCAGGAAGTCTTACAGCTTTTGATCTAGATGGAACAGGTATGACACTTGACATTAATATGATTGGTGCAACTAATAAATTCCTTGGTGATATATGGGCAGATAGTTTTACTGGTATTTATAACTTCACAGGCTCTACTAATACATTCACAATCCAAGTAGACCCAACTAACACTTACGGAGCTGATAGCTCCAATCAAAATGTTGCTGTTACAGGTGCTGGAAATACCTTTACATTAAACCAAGGCACATCAGCTTTAGCTGCTACTTTGGACTTAGATTGGATTATTCAAGGCTCTAATAACACTGTTGTTGCAAATATAAATATTGACGGAGCTACAAATTACATGGATATAGATGGTAGTGATAATACAGTTACTTATACAGGTACAGGTGTTAGTGCTTCAGCAGGAGGATATTTTTACTTAGACCACACAGGAGGACAAAGAAATTTTACAATCAAACAGCTCTCAACTCAGGACAATGACTGGCTTAAAATTATTAGTGTTGGTGGCAATGCTTCTTCCACAGTTTGTGTTATCCAAAACGATCAAGGAACCTCACTCGGCTGTTAGTATTGGCGATGTTTCTGAATTAAATGGTTCAGCACAAATAGTAAGAGATAAACCAGTAGATGCTACATTAGATTTTTCTATACAAAACAATGATGAAGCTATTACTTCTAACGGAAGAATGTCTATAACCTTTTTAGACGATAGTAAAGTAAGCTTGACAGAACACTCTCAATTGATAATTGACGAGTATATATTTGATCCTGATCCTAGCAAATCTAAAATGGCTCTTACCTTTGGACTTGGAACAGCTAGATTTATTACAGGCAATTTAAATCGTATAGACAAACAAAATATTTCTTTAAAGACTCCTACGGCTAATATAGCGATAAGAGGTACAGACTTTACAGTTACAGTAGATGAATTAGGTCGTAGTTTAATAATACTTCTTCCTGATGCTTTAGGCTTATCTAGTGGAGAAATTTTGGTAACTACTGGTATGGGTACAGTTACATTAAACAAACCCTATCAAGCTACTACAATATCTGTATTTGAATCTAAGCCTAGTAGCCCAGCAATACTAGACCTTACTTTGGATATGATTGATAACATGTTGATTGTTACTCCACCTCAAGAAGAGGCTGTAATAGAACAACAAATTGTTACTAAAGAAAAAAATATATTAGATTTCAATGATCTAGATATAGATTATCTTGCCGAAGATTACTTAGCTACAGATGATTTAGAGTTTACAGAATTAGATATAAACTATCTTGATGTTAATTTTCTTGAAGATTTACTTAATGTATTAGATGCCTTGGCTATATCTAAAGATGAAGATGCTTTAGCTCAAGCTACAAGTACACAGATAACAGGTACCTTATTAGGTAAAGACCCAGACACACAGATAACAGCTTTAATAACAGGTAATGTTATAAGTTTACGAAGGCAAGTAAATGAAAGCGTTAGATTAGATTTAAATGGAAGTAATGCTTACACAGTAATTTTGATACAAGACGGAGTATCTAATATAATTAAAGTTAATGGAGGAAGTAATAGCACTATTACTATTACTCAAAGCGATTAATGAAAAAACTAATATTCATAATACTTATAATACTAGTGTTGCCTTTGTTATATCAGTCAACAGCAACAGAAATATTAAAGTTAAAAACATTTGATACTTTTGTTAAAAAATATGAACCATCAAATAATTTTGTAATTTTAAACATTACAGAACAAGATGTAGAAAATGAAGGAGGATATCCTTTTCCTAGAAGAACATTAGCTCAGATACAAGTTGATTTAATAAATGAAGGAGCTATAGGTGTAGGTTGGGTTATGTCATTTCCCCAAGCAGATAGAATGGGAGGTGATGAAGTCTTTGCAAAAACATTGCAATACATACCATCTGTCATAGCAATGTTTGAAGATGGTAAAGGTAACTATCCTAAATCTACAGGTACAGTTGTTAAAGGTAAAGATATTGGTGGTATAGTATCTGAGGGAGTCAAGGAAAACCTGAACACTCTAGCAGATAATACATTACAGGGATTAGCCATTGCTCCCACCGAAGTTGACCAACTTGTTAGACGTATTCCATTATTAGTAAGAACACCAAGTAACAATTGGATTCCTTCTTTTGGCACACAAATATATAAAGCACTCTTTGATGTTAAAACTTACATTATCACTACAAATGATAATGGTATACAAGAAATATCAATTAGAGGAATACCACCTATCAAGACAGATAGTTTAGGTCGTAAGTGGATTAGTTGGGTTAACACACCACAAACTAATTTAGAAGAAATGGATGTAGCTAATAAGTTTGTATTTATAGGAGTTACTGCTAACGGAGTTATGCCACAAATTGCAACTCCAGTTGGTTTGTTAGAACCTCATAAAATACAAGCAGCACTTGCAGAATCTTTATTAATACAAGACTCTCCAACAATACCAGATTGGAGTTTAGCTGCAGAATTAGTTATTTTTACTGTTTTTGTAACGCTGACATGGCTTGTATTGCATTGGTTTGGTATGACCCTTGGTATAAGCATAGCTGTTTTTTTAATGCTTTCTACGGCTTTAGGTGGATATTACTTTATTCAGAAAGGTATCTTAATAGATGTAACATGGACTTTAATATCACAATTTGTAACAGGTTCAATAGCTTTCTATTTAAGGTTTAGAGAACAATACAAACTTAGACAACAAATTAAAAAACAGTTTGGTAAATATCTTGATCCTAGAATGGTTAAGAAACTACAGGACAATCCAGAACTTTGTAAAGTAAATGGTAATAGAGTTGACTGTAGTATTATATTTACAGACCTTAGAGGATTTACTAGCTTGTCTGAATCAGTAGAACCTGAAATGGTTACATACATTATGAACAATGTATTAGATGTTCAAGTTAAAGCAGTTAATAAATATTTTGGATGTACTGATAAATTTATTGGTGATGCTGGCATGTTTCATTGGAATACAATTATTCCTCAAAAAGATCACCACAACTTAGCTTTACAAGCAGTTAAAGAAATAGAAAAGAATATAGACCAGTTAAATATTAAATTTAAATCAGAAGGCATACCTGAGATAGCTATAGGTATAGGGGTTAATAGCGGTATATGTATTGCTGGTAACTTTGGAGCTACTGATAGATTTGCATTTTCACTTATAGGTGATCCATGCAATGTTGCGGCAAGACTAGAATCAAGTACAAAGGTTGCAGGAGTAGGAGTATTAATAGGTGAAGAAACTGCCAAAAATTCTAAATTTAAGTTAAAATTATTAGAACCAATAGAAGTTAAGGGTAAATCTAAACCATTGCAAGTATATACATGGGAAACGGAAATATTATGAAGTTAAATTTATTAAAAAATATAGTTGGTGCTGTAGCTCCTACATTAGGTACTGCTCTTGGTGGTCCAATGGCAGGCATGGCTACTAAAATGATTGCTGATGTATTAGGTGTACCTAATAATTCGAAATCAATAGAGAAAGGTTTATCAGAAGCTACCCCTGAACAAATGCTAGAACTTAAAAAATCTGAACAAACTTTTGAGTTACAAATGAAAGAACTAGAAGTAGATGTATTCGCTATGGAAACAGCCGATATACAAGACGCTAGAGGTAAATTTAGTAAAGATTGGACAGCTAGAATAATGGGTATAGTAATCGTAG
>Ga0209482_1000150_pt1 | contig 59366 bp, 54 predicted proteins | sample CoawatmetaG10DNA_FD_187512 | JGI IMG/M metagenome (GOLD analysis project Ga0209482, IMG submission 187512) | Marine microbial communities from the West Antarctic Peninsula - Coastal water metaG104-DNA (SPAdes) (version 2) | ecosystem: Environmental > Aquatic > Marine > Coastal ...
TTCATTTCAGAATTTAAAAAGGTAAAAAAAAAACAATTTATAATTTAAATTTAGTGCTTTTATACCATGAGATGGTATTTTTTATACCCTCTTCAAGTGATACTTTAGGATACCACCCATATAAAGAACTTGCTTTTGAGCAGTCCAAACAAACTGCTGTTTTTACAGTTGGCTTTGAGTTATCATAAATTATTTTTTTATTATTCATTTTAGAAACTTTAATAATTTTTTTAACTAAATTTTTAATACTAATAGTAATCCCTGAACCTATATTAATTAAAATATAAGCTTCTTTATCATTGCTATTAATTATGATATTAACAAAGTTGACTAAGTCACTAATATAAAGCAAATCACGCTCTTCACTTCCATCTCCCCATATAGAAATAGTATCCGAGTTTGGATTTAATACTTTATTTACTGTCGCACCAAACACGTGAGAATTTTCTAGGTCAAATTTATCGTATGGGCCGTATACATTTGAATGCCTAATTGCATAGTGCTGAGTTCTTCCTAATCTTGAGTAAAACTCACACATCTTTTCAATGTAAACCTTTGTCCAGCCAACTCCAAAATAGCCAGGATAAATTTCATTAGAAGGGTTGAAATCTAACTCACTTACTGGAGAACTTAAAAAAGGCTGTGACTTTGTCTGGTACATTACTGTACAACTAAAAAAAATAAACTTTTTTATATGATTATCATAGCAAGATTTAAGAATAAGTGAGTTCATAACCGCATTATCAGTTACATGGACATAAGGCCTCTCAACCACATCCTTAACCCCTGTAGTATTTGCAGCTGCTTGAATAATTATATCTTGAGATTTAACTACCTTATTAACATCTTCAGATATTGTTAAGTCTGCTTGAATAAAATTTACATTATCTATAAAAAAAGGTGGTTTTTTATTAAACACCGCAGTAATTACATTACCTGGGGTTTTAGATAATGATTCAACCAAGTTTCTTCCAATAAAACCAGTAGCCCCACAAATTAAAATTTTCATCGTACTTTATATTATTATAAATAGACTTTATTTCATCAAGACTACATGGCTTTCAAGTTCATTTCATTCACTATCTTTCTATCAAGTTTTAATGAAAGCATCTCATTTATATGATCAATTGTTTTTTGGCCAAACCTACTAAGTAAGTTATCCTGGATACCCTTATCACTATAGTAATCCATAAACAGCTCGTCTCTTAACTTTAAAACCTCTGCTGAAGATAGGTATTTTGTAGGCAAAGGTTTGCACTCATCACTATAAAGACCATACTCTTCCCAATTCTCAGGGACTGGTATGATTTTATTACCAACATAATTTTCATAGAATGGAGTGCCTGGATATGCAAATGCTGGATAAATATTATTCCACTCAAACTCATGTTTTCTTAAAAAATCTACATTTTTTCTGATAGCTTTTTCATCATCATCATAAAGCCCTAATATTGCATGGCCGATCATATTTATATCTGCTTCCCTAGTCATTTCTATTACCTCATCATTAGAAAGACCTCCTTTCTTAACTGCTTTATTTATTGACTTTAGTGCTTCTTCATCATCACCAGTTTCAAAGCCATATCCTATCCAATTCATACCAATTTTTTTAAGACGCTTAAGAATATCTGACGTAACTGAATCTACTCTTGCATAACACCACATATTTAAATCATAATTTCTCTGCTCCATCAATTCACAAAACTCTTCAATTCTTGGATGCTTAATAATAAATAATTCATCCATTATTCTAAGATTTTTGACACCATGCTTGTTAACAAGAATGTCTATTTCTTCAACAACGGCTTTCATATCTCTAAAACGAAAAGTTCTTTTACTATAAAGATTGTTTATACAACAAAAATCACATGGATAAGCACAACCCATTGAAGTCCAGACAACCCCATAAGGAGACCTATTTTCAATAGTATCTTCACCAAAACAATGCCAATTATGCGCCTGGTAAATACTTGGATTTAATTTATCCCAATTGATCATTGGAAGGTCATTTACATCAATCATTTTTGGCATTTGATTAATTACATTATTTATATTTCCTAATAAATCTTCTTTTCTGAATGCTAGTCCTTCAATATTATCAACAGGTTTATTATCAATTAAACCTTTAAGAAGTAATTCTATAGTTTCATAACCCTCACCTATAATTACATAATCAGCGTTTGTTTCATTTAGAGTTCTTTCAGGCAATACTGTAGGATGCCCACCATAAACAAAAGTTTTAATAGAATCAGGAATTTTAGGCGCAACATCATTAAAAAACTCTATAACAGCCGGCATTGTCTGTGTTGATGCAGAAACATTTACTCCAGTTGAAAAAACTCCAATTAATTTTGGCTGCAAACTAGAAATTAAAGCAAGAAGCTTTTTTTCTGATATTTCAGTAACATCTAAATCAATAATGGAAGAAACAAAGCCTTTACTCTCAATATATGAATCTACAAGTCCCAAAAGAAAGTCTGGAGTTGTACTGGCAAACTTTGCTATTTGACCATATGCACCAGTCTTACTTGGGTGAATTAGTAAAATATCACAAACATTTTTAATATTATTCATAATTAATTTAAATCCTATAAAATTATTTTTTAGAAAGAACCGAACGAATTTTTTTGAGGACAGATTGAAAGCCGATTCCCACCTTTTCATGTAACTCTTGACGCGTTCCTAATTCGAAACTATAACCAGGATTAACTCCAATACCTATAACTTTTATATTTAAATCATTCTTCATAATAAATTCTGTCAACATTGCATCTAAACCGCCTCTTCCACTAAATCCTTCTTCTAAACTTATTATTACTGAGTAATTAGCTATTATAGCTAGAAACTTGCTACCAGAAAAATTTGTCAAATTAAATATATCAATTAATCCTAAATGCTGGCCATTTGTAGATATTTCATCAACTACTTTTAATGCAGTATGCGTCATAAAGCCTGTTGCAACAAGACAGACTTGATTACCTTTGCTATGTTGATGAAAGCCATCCAACATCAATGGTAAATTTTTTTCATAAATTACTGGTAAGACCTGCGCATCAAATCTCAAATATTTTAGACCTTGATTTTTTAAAGAATTATCAAACAATTCGCCTGCAGAAACATGATCAGAAGGTGAAAGAATTTGAAAATTAGGCAATGCTCTCATAATAGTAATATCTTCATAGCATTGATGAGTAGGGCCTGAAACTACATAACTATAACCTGCACCTACTCCAATTAGACTGACATTCATAGGTCTCACCTCAGATAATAGTGACAAACTAACTCTAATTTGCTCAAAACAGCGCATCGTAATGAAAGGAGCAATTGCATATGCAAAAACAGTAAAACCTTCAATAGCAAGGCCTGCAGTAATATTGATTAAGTTTTGTTCTGCAATCCCAACATTAATAAAACGACTAGGAAAGTCTCTACGAATTTTATCAAGTACGGGTGAACCAAAATCAGCAGTAATAAAAAAAATTGATGAATCAACAGACATTTGTTTCCAAATTTTTTCTAAAAAGACATCTCTCATTGCAAGGGGTTTATTAATCATCTTGTATCACTTAAAATTCTCATTTGCTTTGTTAATCAAGTCTCTAATTAGCTCTGGTTTCGGATTAATAATATGTGAAAGTGGCGCATCCTGGAGTCCTGGAACCCCCTTACCCTTAAGTGTCAGAGCAATAATTGCTTTTGGTTTACCATTATGAGTATTTTTTTGTTCTAGTAAGGCTCTTTGAAGTGTATTTACATCATGACCATCAATTAATTTACAATCCCAACCAAAAGAACTCAAACGATTTTTTAAATCTCCATGCGAAACAATTTTGTCAGTATGGTCCAGCATACTAATACTATTATTATCAATAATTAAATTTAAGTTATCAAGTTTGTGGTGAGAAGCAAACATAATTGCCTCCCAATTTGCGCCTTCATGTAGCTCTCCATCTCCACACACTACAAATACATCTTGGCCTCCACCTTTAGTTTTGATACCTAGCGCAACTCCTGTAGAGACCCCTAAACCATGGCCAAGAGAACCATTAACCGTTTCATAACCTGGTATAACTGGATCAGGAATCCCCCCAAGAAAACCTCCTTTTTTACAAACATTCTTAAGCTCATTCATTGAGAAAAATCCCAAATCTGCAAGAATTGGATACATACATATTGAACCATGTCCTTTACTTATGATGCATCGATCTCGCTCTTCATCTAGAGGAAATATAGGATTAAACTTAAGAATATCTCCATAATAAAGAGCCACAAAAATTTCAATAACTGAAAGGGAGGATGCCAACCTAGTTTCTGGAGCATCCAAGTGGATTTTTAATGTTTCATTCCAAACCCATGAAGCCTTCTCTAAAAGATTTGTAGACTTTTTAGTTGTTTTTTTTGTCATAACTTATGGACTAGAAAAAAATTGATTATACCTTCAAAGTTTTATAAATATTGTCTTGAAAATTTAATACAAATTACTAAAATTCGCATTAAAAAAATATTATTCACCTGACATTTTCTTAAATTTTTGACTTTTTAGCCTGAGCTCGTCATAAGTACCACTTTCTTCAATTCTACCTTCATTAAGTAAATAAATAATGTCACATTTTTTAACAGTCGACAATCGATGGGCAATTAATATAATTGTTTTTTTATGGGAAAGCTTATGAATTGACTCCATCAATGATGACTCTGTAATGGTATCAAGCGCACTAGTGCCTTCATCTAAAACAAGTATTTCTTGATTTCCATATAATGCACGTGCTATTCCAACTCTCTGTCTTTCACCTCCACTAAGCCTCACACCCTGCTCGCCAATTTCTGTGTCATAACCCTTAGAAAAGCCAGAAATAAAATCATGTAGATTAGCAGTTTTACTGGCAATTAGAACCCTCTCCAAATCAATTTCATCCTTCTCCAAACCAAAAGCAATATTTGCAGCAATAGTATCATCAATTAAAAAAACATTTTGAGGCATATAGGCTATTTTTTGTTGTAATAAGTGAATATTACTGGAATTTAATCGATTATTATCGATTGAAATGTAGCCTGAATTAGGTTCTAATAATCCAAGAATTACATCTACTAAAGTAGTTTTTCCAGAACCTGTAGAACCAACTATACCAACAGTTGTTCTTGGCTTAATAGTTAAATTAATATCTTGAATCGCATATTTTTTAGCATTTAAATATTTAAAAGAAACTGACTTCAAAATAATATTTTTAGTAAATTTTGTTAATGGTAAATTACTTTTTTCAACTTTATTAATAGTACTATTAATTATTAAATCATCAGTTAAGATTATTAATGCAGGAGCATTAAATTTTAAAGTGACAATAGAGCTATATATATTTTGCAAAGCGGGCATTAATTTGTATCCAGCCATGGCATATAGTGCAACAGTTGGAAGAATATTTTCTGCACTATCACCCTGGTTGACTAGATATATCATCACTAACACAACCCCACCAAAAGCCATCGACTCTAGTAAATATCTTGGCATTATTGAGACAACATGTTGATAAATGTTATAGTGAGCAAGTTTTTTTGCAGATTTATTGAATCTAGTTACAAAATTTTGCTCTATACCCCTTAATTTGATATCTTTAGCACCAAGAAAAGCTTCGTTTATTGTTTTAAACCTCTTTAAAAGCGCTTCCGATGAAAGCGCTCCAAGCTTAAATAGTCTTTTACGAACAAAAACATAAATTAATAAATAACCACCTCCAAATAAAATACTCATACCAAATGCAGCAGTTGGCTCAACATAAACTAACAAAGTAATAATAAAAATTGCTGTTACAAATTTAGAACACCCCACCATAAGTGGCAAAATGACTCCATCAATACATCTTTGAACTTCAGAAATTATATTTTTTCCAAGCTTTGAAGAGTTGTTTTCCAAAAAGAATACGTATTTGTTAGAAAGATACTGATTCATTAGTTGGGTTGCCAGTCTATATTCCATAACTTTAGAAAATCTAATTATCATCCACTCTACAACCGCAGATATAATATTTGTTAACAGTAATAAAATTAAAGTAACACCTCCAAGATAATTCAAAAATCTTGCAGTGCTATCAAAATCAAAATACTGATAAACATAATTAAGATACTGATTTGTTTGAACTATTTCAGGATTTACTACTACTGCTACGAATGGAGTTATTGAAGCAACCCCTAAAACCTCAATTAGTGCTTTTACTAAGATACCAATAAAAAGTATATAAACCCCTCTGGTTCGAGAATATTTTAGTAATTTAATAATTCTTTTATACATTTATGCTAATCAGATTCATTACTAAAAAATTATTCAAAACCCTTTTTATTTTTTTCAAATAAAGATTTAAAGTGATGATAAAAAGCTCTAGGAATGTCATAAAAAAAGTTTTTGAATCTAACGTGTTTGTATTTCAATATACAACTGAATTCTGCTCCTGCGCTTCTATAATTTCCATTTAAAAGTGATATTATCATGTAATAGAATCTAAAACTCGAGAACAAGTAAGCAAATTGTGCATCAATATAGTACGTTTTATTATTTATAATAGATAGGTTCTCTAATGAAACCAAAAGTCTTTTTACAACGGTTGAAGTATCGTGCATTATTAATGCTTTTTTGTTGGCATTAAATGCCATAGTTTCTCTCAAAGTATTATTTTGTAAATAAAAAGTTATTTTTTTTAACATCTCTTCCTTGGTATGAAATACATCTATTTCATTACCAATATCAAAAAGTCCCTCTAAACCTGAAGCATATTCACTTAAAACAAAGCCACCTAATAAAGATATTTCTTGCGCACGCCCTTTTGACCCTTTGATACGCTTATATATTTCTCTATCATTATTCAAAATACCTGTAAAGTTCAAATTAACTTTAGTTTTCCACGTAACTATTTTTTTTTCTTTTGTGCTAATAATTCCTCTTTCAGATCCATGTCCCGCAATTTCAACATTAACACCATTAGCAATTAAGAAATCAATATACTCTTTTCTGTGCCCCCGATTTATGCCGCCAATGAATGACACATCAATAGATTTATTGATTGATTGAATATTATATCTCTCAGTATCAAAACCTAACCCACAGAAAGTAGGGATGCCATAAATATTAAATATTTTTTCAAGATCGGGGTTATTGACACAAACTAGATCTGCAGCTTGCGCATAATATCTATCAATATCTTCAAAAAGGTGTTCGCTATCGGGAAAGGCGATAATAATCTTAACATCAAAATTCTCAGACAACTCTTTAAGAAAAAAAATATCTATTACCAATCCACCACCAATACCAAAGAATATCACTTCTACATTATTTTCAAATATTAAATTTTTTATATACGTTTCAAATTTTAACTTCCCAATCGATTTATAGAGCGTAGAGTAATTTATAGCCTCAATTAAGTTAGTGTTTTCAGCAATACCTTTTAAGGCGTCCTCTGAATGACTTTCTTTATCTAGATTTTCATTTATAACTAATGAGTTATACATTTTTTTTCCAAGCATAAATATAGTTCACAGATTCAGGATCTTCTGTCAAATTAAGATTCTCATCCGCAACCTTAAATGTAAAACCGAAGTTATTCAACACATCAATAATCTCCTTAGGATCTCCAAACTCTTGATGAACCTCCATACAAATAGCATTTATTCTAGTCAACCAATCTGGTTCTTCAAATAGACTAAATTCACTCCCTTCAATATCCATTTTTAATAAATCAACTTGATCTATATTGTGTTTATCCAGCAGCCCTAGTATTGTAAATAATTTAATATTTTTATTTGACAAATCACCGCCAGTTCCAATAAATCCAATTTCTAAATTGTAATTTATAAATTCATTTTTCAGCATATTATTCTTAATAACTGGCTCAAACTCTTTTTGCGCCTCTACACTTAAAATATAATTTGCAGTTGACGTCATTAGTGAAGAAAACGCACCTCTATTTGCACCAATATCTAAAGCATTATTAATATTTTGAAATATATCTTTTGGCAAATGTTTAAAATAACAATCACGAATATAAATCTCCCTAACCACACCAAAAGCATACGTCCCATCTTCAATTTTTTTATCACAATGGTTACAGTCGAAGATAAACTTATTTCCTCTATAAGTGAAACTTTGAACTAAATTTTGACCCATTTTTTTATCCAAAGGCCTAAGATCCCTAAATTTGATTATATTAAAAATTTGAAAAATGCAATTTAAAATATAATAAATAAATATTCTAGCCCCTAGAACATTAATTGCTTCAACCGTTAGAAAATTATTTGCTATTTTTTTTATTATCTTCATATTTTTAATTGAAATTATTTATAGGTAATATTTTTTAAAACTATCTGGTTAGTAAATTTAGTAATATTATCAGCATATAAAAAATCTTAGCTAATCAAGTTCATACTTATCTTTATAATTTTCAATAAGAGCTTCATCCTGATGATCTTTTATAAGAAAGCAATTTCCTACAACCAACACATCTAATTCGGTACCCATGAAACATTTAAAAGCATCTTCAGGTGAGCAAACAATTGGCTCCCCTCTCACGTTAAATGATGTATTCACCAATACTGAGCAGTCTGTTTTTTCTTTAAACATAGTAATCAGAGCGTGGTATTTTGGATTAGTCTCTTTATGAACAGTTTGTATTCTTGCAGAGTAGTCAACATGAGTAACAGCTGGGATGCTTGACCGCTTAATATTAAGTTTATCAATGCCAAATAAAGATTTTTCTTCTGAGCTCATCTCAATGCGTTTACTTTTTTTAACGTCATCAACCATAAGCATATATGGGCTATCATAATCAAGTTCAAACCACTCTGTTAAATCCTCTTTTAATACTGATGGAGCAAAGGGTCTAAAGCTCTCGCGATATTTAACTTTTAGATTGAGCATCTTTTGCATTTTTTCGGAGCGAGGATCTCCAAGTATAGATCTCCCACCCAGTGAACGAGGTCCAAACTCCATCCTGCCTTGAAACCAGCCAATTGCTTTAGAATCAGCCAGTGCATTTGCAGTTTTTTCAATCATATCAATCTCAGTAACTATTTCAAAATTTGCTCCACAATCTAGAAGTTCTTTTTCAACAGAATCCTGTGTATAAAGTGGACCAAGGTAGGAGCCTTTCATCGCATCATTAGGATTAACTTTTCTTAGGTTGTTAAGCTCTTTATGCCAAACTGCTAAAGCACCTCCTAATGCACCGCCAGCATCGCCTGATGCAGGTTGAATCCAAATATCCTTAAAAGCATTATCTCTAAGTATTTTACCGTTAGCAACACAATTAAGTGCAACACCACCCGCCATGCAGAGATTTGGAATGCTATATTCCTTAGCTAGAGACCTAGCCATCGTAATGACTACCTCTTCTGTAACAGCTTGAATAGAGGCAGCAATATCCATATGAAACTGAGTTAACTTATCATTATCTGGCTGCCTTATAGGTTCACCAAATAAGTCGGCAAATTTTTGATTAACCATAGTAAGTCCAGTTGCATAATTAAAATAAGATTGATCTAAGCGAAATGATCCATCATCTTTTAAATCTATTAACTTATCTAAAATTAATTCTTTATATTTTGGCTCTCCATATGGCGCTAAACCCATTACTTTATATTCCCCACTATTTACTCTAAAACCTGTGTAATAGGTAAACGCTGAATAAAGTAAGCCAAGTGAATGTGGGAAATGGATCTCTTTAACAATGTTAAGTTCATGACCTTTACCAATTGCAACAGTTGTGGTTGCCCACTCTCCAACTCCATCAAGGGTTAACACCACAGCTTCCTCAAAAGGTGAGGCATAAAATGCGCTAGCAGCATGACTAAAGTGATGTTCACCAAACATGAGCTTATTAGAGTCAAAATTCTTATCAACTTTTTTGATTTCTTTGATAAGCATATCTTTCAGAAATAACTTCTCACGCAACCATATGGGCATTGACATTCTAAATGATTGGAAACCTCTTGGTGCAAAAGCAACATAGGTTTCTAATAAACGCTCAAACTTTAAAAAAGGTTTATCATAAAAAGCAATATAGTCTAAATCCTTTAACTTTAATCCCGCTTCTGATAGGCAGTATTGAATTGCATTTAATGGATAAGATGGATCATGCTTCTTCCGAGTAAACCTCTCTTCTTGAGCGGCAGCGACTATCTCACCATCTATAACTAGTGCGGCCGCACTATCGTGATAAAAGGCAGAGATACCTAATATAGCTGTCATTAACTAAAACAAAGTATAAATGAATGGCGCAACAGCAGAACCCTGACTAAGAACAATTAATCCACCAAAAATTGCCATCATAAGCAATATTGGAAGTAACCAAAATTTCTTTCTAGCTCGAATAAAACTCCATAGTTCTTTAATAAACGACATAATTTAAACTCCTAAAATTGATTTTTCATTGGACCTATTGGCTCAATGCGCTTTATCCAATATGATTTGGCATTTTTATCTAGTTTTTGCTTAAGTAAATCCTTACCCAAAAAGCGCATAATTAGTCCAGTAGGAAGAACTGTAATAAAGTAGACGAGAGCCATTACAATTGGAGCTACTATAGATCCAAGCAAAATACCAAACTTAAACCATAGTTTGTTCGGAAGCTTTAAAAACTGAGGAGCAACAAAAGCTAGCAATAGAAATAGAACCGATAAGATTATTGACCAAAAGCGAATACCTTCAGAACTAGTTAAAGGGTATAACGCAATTATTAAGAAAACGATTGAAAACACAACACCAAAAGATTTTTCTGAAGATTGCTCAGTAGGGATAAGAGCATTTGATTCGTTCATATTTTTTTTCTTAAAAATGATTTAATATTAAGTTTACTTATTATACAAGGGATGATTTATTGAGATGCTTTAATCTAGATTGATGAGTATATGAATTTATTTAATAAATTTTTCGCCAAGAATTTTTTTTATTGCTGTTTCAATATTTGAATTATTATTTTTCATATAATCTTTGACCTCACTTACTTTAGCATCAATTAAATATCGGTACCACAGGCCTTGAAAGAAATGAAAGCTTAGCCCTTTTTTTCCATCTAGGAAACCTAGGCGAAATATATAACGATATAGAAAATATAATATCGCTCTAAATCCAAGTGGCATTCGAGCATATATTTCTTCTTTAAGCCATCTCTTAATCGCATTATTTTTTCCAAAATGAAGATCTGCAATGGAGTTTGTATCATTAAATTTAAATTCTAGATTTAACAAATCTACTGCCTCTCTTGAAGCATAATTATTATGCTTATTTATCCAATATGAAAGATTATTTAAATTATCATCAATTATCTCACCTTTTAAAGTCTCTGTATCTCCAGTAACTTTAATATGTTCATCCATCCAGCGATTTTCACACTCTCCATGACCATACCTAAAGAGTCTTAAAACATTAACAGGGAAAACTCCCCCAAATTTAATTAATCTTCCTTGAAAACTCATCCTTCTATTACAGTAAATACCTTTAATATTTAGCTTTACGTTAGAGAGCTTTTCATTTATTTCATTCTTCAAGGCTGGAGTAAGGTACTCGTCAGCATCTATTCGAAGAATCCAATCAGTATTATAATCTAGCTGACTTAAGGCCCAATTAAATTGCTGGGCTTGATTAACAAAATCATGCGTAATTACAGAAGCACCATAATTCTTAGCAATTTCAATAGTATTATCAGAAGAAAAAGAGTCAACCACTAATACTGAGTGCTCAATACCTTCTAGACTTTTTAGACAGCGAGGAAGGTGTTTACCTTCATTTAGAGTAAGAATGATAACTGTAAGATGCAAATTTATACCCTCTTAATGTTTAATGACATAAAGCTTACTATTGAGATTATGGTAATCATAAAAGACGAAGTTTCATTTTTTAAAGTTGAAATTTTTTTAAATGATAAGATCAATGTAATTTTGAACAGGAAAGATAATTTAATTGCATCTTTAGCTAGAATTATTATTAAGTAAATTACAAATTTTAATAAACTCTTTAACTTGTCTACTTGACAAATTAGGGCTATTAAAAGCTTTAATGTTTGAATGGATATGGGTTTTATCAAACATAGAGCAAAGAACAATACCATTATTTGATAAAAGAATTGCCGCTTCTAGAAAATAATTAGATATTTTTTTAAAACTAATTTCAAGATTTTCCTTCTCGCCCCAGCTAATAATTGAATTATTGGAGCATAGTTCATGAGCTAAAGAACTTCTCTTAACGCCTCCAAATGGACTGTGTAAAATAGAGTTTATATTTAATAAATCATTATTGAGTAATTCCCTAGAACACCATATATTGCTCTCATATTGAATAACACCAGGCTTTATATCAAGAACTGGAAGTAATTCTTCAATAGTTTTGAGTTCTGTTGCTAATCCCCAATCCTTTATTTTCCCTTCATTAATAAGCAACTCCATAAAAGTTAAAAGATCTTCAGACAAATCACTCATTGAATTACAATCATGAAGCATTAATAAATCTACGTGATCTGTTTTTAATTCTCTAAGACTTTTTTCTAAGCTTTTTTTTGCATACTCTTTAGAAAAAAACCCTGAAGTTATTGTAGTTAAAGAGTTATAGGGTATTTTCGAACGTAAGTTAGGGAAATTTTCGAGGATCATCCTTGCTAAAGGCTTAATTTTTGATAATACTTTTTGATTTTTAGGTGGATTAATACCAAATTTTGTTGTTATTGTTAATGTGTCTCTTTTTTGTCTAATGAATTGACCTAAAACACCTTCTGCCTCCCCAAAGCCATATGATCTTGCAATATCAAAATGTCTTACTCCAAGCTCATAAGACATATCCAAGGCATAAAGTGATTTTTTTTTGCCTACCCTTCCCATTATTGGAGCGCAGCCGAAGCCTAATTTTGACGTTGAGAGCTTTGAATTTTCCCACTCAATAGTTTTCATGAATCTAATTTAGGTTTAAGAATAATTTTTATTTTGTTAGCTACTCTTATTGACAAAGCAACAATGGTAAGAGTTGGGTTTGCTTGGCCTGATGTTGGAAAAACAGAGCTACTGGCAACATAAAGGTTTTTAGTTCCATGAACACGGCAGTTAGTATCTACTACGCCATCTTTTATTTCTTTAGACATTCGTGTAGTGCCCATCTGATGAAAGCCATCTCTTGCTTGCTGAAATACTTCTTTATTAAGATTTTTTTTAACATAATCTAGATAACCTAAATTATTTTCCCTAAGATAATTATCAATAATTTGATGATTATTTATAACATTATTGATATCTACATTTAAAAAATTAAAATCAATAAGCAACCTCCTTCTTCCCAACTGATCTTTTTCATCAGATAGTGAAACCATGCTCTTCTTATTTGGTGAATGTTCTGCATGATAATGTAAAGGGTACGAGCCAATTTTGCTAAAAATTTGAACTCCTGGTAGTTTTCTTTTTTGAATAAACCTTTTCCAAATAAAAAATGGAATTTTAAACAAAAGTTTATGAAAATCAAAGCAAATATTCTTTATATGACCAACACGAGAACCATCTGGATTTGACTCTTTAGCGAATCTTATAATTGCATCCGGCGCCAGAAATTTTCCCAAAATAGGCGTAGATAATGCAATATATGATAGTGACAAAAAGCCACTTCCATGAGTATGATCACCAATTAAAGGGTGGTCAATCCAAGCTGAAAAATTTAATAATTTACTTTTATTTTGCTCAGACTCCGAAAGAGTAAAACGTTTTTTACAGTATATTCCATCATTATCTTTTTCAAAGCCATAACTTACCTTATCAATATCTTTAGTGAATTTTATTGAAGAAATCTTTCCTGAAATATGGCCCATATAAAACTTTCCTAGTAAACCACTTTTATTTCCAATCCCTTTCTCATGAACATCATTAGAATCAAGTAATAATCTTGTTGTTTCAAGTCCTCCACATGCTAAAACATAAAACTTTGAATGAATTTTTTTTTGGATACCTTTAATATTACTTACAGATATAGAACTCACATGATCATTAGTATTTTCAAAATTAATCTTCGTGCATGTAAAGTTAGTAAGGACCTCAATATTTGAAGAGCACTCTATCTTAGATCGATATTTAGCCCAAAAGTTAAGAGGTAAGCTCCACCGCTCAAGTGATGATGACAATACATTACTATCTTTCATTGACGGTGTAATTCCTCCCTTAATTCGACTTTCACTTGACAAAGATGAGAAAACTGATTCGCCACATAAAGAGTATTTACAAGCCTTTGGATAATACTTATTAATTTCATCAAATGAAATTGGCCAGCCCGAATTTTCCACAAAGTTTCGAGCTTGAAAATCTATTGAATCAAGTGGAACACACCTTCCTCCCCAGATTAGTGATGTGCCTCCTAATTGAACTCGTGTAGCTTCATTCATTGGAGCGTGGTTTTCTGTGTTTGTAATAACTGCATCCGAGTTACTTTGAATATTATTATTAAAACTATTTGAACCTGACTCAACTAGTAAAACCTTTAACCCTTCACTCTCAAGTTCGAGCGATGCAGTAATTCCAGCTGGACCAGAACCTATAACGCAAACATCAAATAAACTTTTATCGAGCATATACTGAAGGAATTATGGCTTTAAGGTACATAATCTTTTTTTTCATTTAATTATGAACTTCTAGATAGAATTGAATTCTTAATGAGGTCAAAGTCATTTTAATTAGTTTTTTTTGTAAAAACATAAATTACCTTTGTAACCATAATTAATTTCTATTTTTAATCTATTTTTTTTTCTGAAAAATATAATTACCCAAGCATAGGGCATCCATATCTGTTCTATTAAAACAATCATAAGCTTGTTGTGGAGTATCAACAATAGGTTCATTTTCATTAAAACTGGTATTTAACAACATTCCAATTCCAGTTTTAGATTTGAACTTTGTAATTAAATCATGATACAAAAGATTACTTCCCTTATCTACAGTTTGCAATCTTCCAGTTCCATCAACGTGAGTTATTGCTGGTAGCCGTTTTTGCCACTCAGGTTTAATTTTGACTACATGCATCATGAACGGGCTATCTACCTCTTGTTCAAAATAAGTAGAAACATCTTCTTTTAGGACACTTGGAGCAAAAGGTCTAAATGACTCTCTTCTCTTAATTTTTAAATTAATTATACTTTTCATATCTTGAACTGATGGGTCTGCAAGTATTGATCGATTTCCAAGAGCCCTAGGACCCCACTCACTTCTTCCCTGATACCACCCCATTACAAGTCCTTTAGATAATAATGAAGATGCATCTTCAACCAACTCTATGTGATTCTTACATTTTTTAACTAAAAAATTACTTTTTTCAGCAACTTGTTTTATTTGCTCATCAGAATATTCAGGCCCCCAAAATGCATGGCCCATATGAAACCTTTCTTCACGCCCTAAAATTTTATGCCAAACATGATAAGCTGCTCCTAAGCAAGTTCCATCATCTGATGAAGCCGGTTGCAAATAAGGCGATATAAATTCAGTTTCACGTAAAATTCGTGCATTTGCCACACCATTTAATGCGCAGCCTCCAGCCATAGCTAACTGACTTGAAGGTACTAATCTATGTAGCTTATTAATACAATGAACTGCAGCCTCCTCAAAGCGAACCTGAGTAGATTTAGCAATATCCATTTCTCGTTGTGTTATTTCGAGATTTCTATCCCTTGGAGCACCAAGATGCTTTATTAATTTATCAGTATAAAAACGTGCCATTAGTATTTGTTTTTCTTCATCTACGGCATCATTTTCACCACCACTATGCATTCCAAAATACCCTTTTCCTAACTTAAACCAATCATTTTTTCCAAGCATTAGCAACTTATCCATTAAATGCCTGTAGTTATCTTCTCCATAGGGTGCTAAGCCCATAACTTTATATTCTTCTCCAAACTTATCAAACCCTATAAATTGACAAAGAGCTGTATAAAAGAAGCCTAAACTATTTGGCAACAACACTTTATCTAGCACCTGAATTTCATTTCCCTCACATCTAGCTGCCATTAAACTTGCAAAATCACCTGAACCATCATATGAAAATCCAGCTGTCAAACTTTCAAATGGTGATAAATAATATGCACTGGCTACATGAGCTAAATGATGCTCAACCTCAATTACTTTAAAATCTAGTTGACTTTGATCTTCGTTACATGCCTCAGCTAACTGCTCGAAAATACTTTTTACTTTTTTGTTGCGCCTCAAGTGTTCTAAAACTGCCCCAGCAGATTTAATAGGGTTTTTGGAGACGTACTTTATCTTTGCAGAGTAATTTGCGCTCGAATCTCTTGCAATAGCGACATAAGAAACATCCTTTAAGGTTACACCTGAATCAGAAAGAACCCTTCTAATAGCATTTGCTGGAAAGGACGAATCATGCTTGATTCTCTGACCTAATCTTTCTTCAGCAACTGCACCAACTAACTTTCCATCTATCAATAAACAGGCAGCTGAATCTGCATGAGATGAATTAAAACCCAAAATTATCATTATTTTCCCTTTATCATTTAAATATTCTTAATCAGTATTTAAGAGGTATGATTTGATGCAGATATTTATAGTGCAAAAATATAAAACTGATTAGCGCTCTTTCCATTGAATTCTAGTTGTGAATTTTAACGTAGTCAATCACTCTTATAGTTACATTATTTATTTGAATAAATAACTTTCAAATAAAAATGGATTTCTCAAAAAATTAAATAAAAATTTCACTGATTTAAACTAATAATTTGATAGTTCATTAATGATTATTTTTTTAACATGATTACTATCAATTTCATTCATACAACTAAGATTATGCTTACAACCTGATGATGAGAATAATAAACAGCCTTCACATTCTGTTCTTTTTCTAATAATAGTATGTATATTGCCATATGGAGCCCATCTTCCTATATTATCTCTTCCTGAGGTAATTACTATAGATTTTGTTTTTACTATTCCAGCCAGATGAGATGTTCCAGTATCATTACCAAAATAAAATAATGCCTTACTTAATATAAATGCTGACTCATGTAATGATGTTTTACCGCAAAAATTTAATATTTTTAATTCTGGCAATAGTACTTTAATCTTCTCAACGTCATCATATTCATTATTACCACCTAATGCAACAAGAGTTATATCCTTATCTAATTCTTTTAATACATTAATATAACTATCAATGTTCCATCTCTGAATATCTGTTTTACCACCCAGACCAATTACAAAATACGCATCATCCAAAAATTTATATTTTTCTAAAGTATCTCTTATAAAGAGATTATTAAATTTAATAAAATCATAATCAACATCAAAAATATATTTTTTATCAATATATTTATCCACAATACCCTCTAACCTTTTATACTCTGGCTCTACTTCAGTTAATTGACCCTTTGAATCTCTTTTTATGTAACTACCAACACATTCTTTCCAGCCAAAAACATCTGAAAATCCTATAGCTTTAAAAAATAAATAATTTCTAAAATTTCTTCTGAAAGATGACAAATCAGCAAAATAAAAAATGACTTTATGTTTTTTCTCTCTCTTAATAAATCTTCTCAGCTTAAGGATACTTTTAAGACTGTAATCAAATTCAAAAAAATCTTTAAAGAACCCAGTTAATTTAAATACTTCCCAAGAAGATAAAACACCATTAGATGGTTTATTAGTTATTAAATGGAATTCACCCTTGTATTGATCCTTAATTTTTTTTAAAGCAGGAATTGCTACTATAGAATCTCCTATAGAGCCGACTTTAAAAACAAAAATACTACAATGCTCAGGAATTATCATTATTAACAGGAATTTAAGCGAGAATTCAAATTAGTTATAAAAATATCAAAACCTCATTTGCACTTTGATTCATTTAGAAGTTGCTCTAAAATATCTGCAGTATGTAAAAAATCATACCTATCAATTATCTTTTTAAGTTGGATTTTTGAGGGTAAGTTTCTAGAGGCATAATATATAGATTCGACTAGAGACTCAATATTTCCTTCTGGATAAGTAAACATTTTATTTATTACTGAAACTAGATCCTCTGAAGAGCCACAAGACTCACTAACAACACATGGCAATCCTGATGCCATAGCTTCATTAACTACTAAACCCCAAGTTTCGTTAGCATTACTTGGTAAGACTAACAAATCTGCAGTTATATATGCATCTGATATTTGCGATTGGTTTAAAAATCCAGTAAAAGATGCTAATGGTAAATTGTCATTATAGTTTTGACTAACTACTTTATTATTTCCATCAAAAACAACTTTTGAAGCTTTTTTAAGCTGATTTTCTAACTCACCTGTTCCAACATACAATATATGGTAGTCTTTTTTTAGATCAATTTTTTTTAAAACTTTTACTGCTTTAATAATGTCAATAGGGTTTTTCTTCTCCATAAACTTCCCTACAAAAAGAATACAAAATGATTTACTATTAATATTCCACAATTTTCTAAATTTTGTACGATTATTAAGATTTTTATCAGCCTCGATGGCAAATCTCTGATTTTCTATAGAATATGGTGCGCTACAAATTTTATCATCGGTAATTCCAAAATTTTTGTATAGCCTCTTATTGGCTTTCCCAATAGTCAGGAATTTTTCAATCTTTGAAAAAAATAGTTTTAAAAATAAATTTTTAATCTGTTTTTTAAAAAATGAATTTACTTTTAAATCATTGCTTTCTGCTCTAAGCCAAATTTTTTTTCTAGATCTAGATGCAATAAATAAAGCCTCAATAAAACCTACAACATTCCACCCTGGTAAAAGAATATGTGTAATCTCTTTATTCTTTAGTCTAGATTTAAAATCCTTTGGCAACTTAGCTGACCAAAAATTTGTCAACCTCTTTGGACAATGTATCTGAGAAAAACGATAGGTATAACCATCTAATAAATCAATATCCCACTTAATAGTCTTCGCAAACTGAATATCATATGTTGGCTCTACACCGTGAGATGTTAGATACCATACTTCAAATTCAAGATTGAGCCTTTTAGCTAATTCTTTCCAGATTGGAACTTGATATTGAACTGGATGAGTTGCAAAAATAACTAACATAAATTATATTATTTGAATTTTATTATTAATAAACCTACTTAAATCACTTTCGCTATTAGTAATAACCTTTTGATTACCAATAAATGCAGACCACATTGCAAATGTTGATTTAGAGGCTACGATTGTACCATGAGCTGACATTTTTATTAAAGCATGCCAAGCATTGAATGAAGAATCTACGCTTATATTTTTTATTGATAAAATATTATCACGTAAAGAATTTATATCATCAGTAAAAATTCTAATCTTACTTCCTGGAAACTCTTGAACAACATAATTTATTGATTTTATATACCATTCATCACTCAATTTATCTGGGAAATCACCTCTTCTAATATGGACACAAATATCGTCTTTTCTTATGTTACTTAACTCAGAAGAAAGCCTAACTTTATTCTTTGTCTTCTCCATCAAAATATTTACAAAATCATTCCTAAATTCATTATTAAAAAATTTAAAAAAGTAATATTTTTCATTGTAACTGAAGCCCTCCATCCCTTCATAAATAATAACTCCATCTTTAGTTTTATCAAGTAGTTCGTAATTAGACTCATTAAATTTATTTGATGAAGCTAATACTTTCAATTTTATTAATTCATTAATTGATCTTCGCTGAAATAAATTAAAGTAGATTCTTTTATCCTGCTCTCTTCTAATTATTGGGCCAATTTTCACCTGAGTCATTGTCGGGAAAAGAAATATACCATTAGTTTGTCTACTTTTTTGAAAGGCTCGATACATAGGGAAAAGATGATTAGCTAGACCAGCTCCATGAAGCCTGAAGAATAAAAAATCATGTTTACTTAAAGAAGGGTAGTGATATATCATTGTTCTTTATATTTATTTAATGGCTTAATAAAATTCTGTAAATCTTAATTTGAAACTTGATTAAAAAAGGTTTTTTTTAACCATTTTCTTATTTGAAATTGCTTAATTCCTAAGAATCTTTTAACGTACCATCTTGATACAATAATAATGAATATTCCAAAAAATGAGAGAATTCCAATTGTTTTTTCTTCTAACATTTTTTTTGAGAAGTAGAGCGCAGTCTTCAAATACAAATTGGCTTGATTAATAATTAGACGAGAAGAAATACTTGAGCCATGCTCCATCGAAGCTAACCCTACTTCTCTATGAAGATTACAGCTCTTAAAAACTTTTGACTTGCCTTTTAAAATTAGCATTGCAACCCAGTGATGGTCAAAGGCAAAATCACATTTTTCAGAAAATATTTTTTTATCAACCATTTCCATTCTCATTAGTCCATAAAAAATACCATTATCTTTCACTTTGTAATAGTAATTTATTAACCTTAAACCGGCATTATTCTGGGAATGATTATGAATAACACCCTTACCTATAAATGATTTATTATCATAGTATAACGGCGCACCACTTGTTATTGAAGTACCTTTATTACAATCCAAATGGTTAACACATAGTTCGAGAAAATTATCACTCAGCAAGTCATCATGGCCAAGGAACATAAAATATTCTGAGTCTATTTGATCCAAAATGTATTTAAAGTTTAGCACAGGACCTAAATTAGTTTCATGACATGTGTATTTAAACCTTTCGTCAGTATTAACAAAATCACTACAAATTTTATTAGTATCATCTGTTGAACTGTTATCAGCAATTAAAACTAAAAATTTTTGAAAAGTTTGTTTTTGGATCGATTCTAGAGTGTCACGAATATATTCAGCGCCATTATAAACAGGAATTCCAATAATAACTTTTTTTAAGACTTTCATTAAGAAGTTCGTTTTAAATATCCATCTGGTGCAACAGTAACCATTAATTTTTGGTGAATACTTTTATCAATCTCAAATTCATTATGATTTTTAAGATATGCCCAAACTGCTGTCTTCGGGTTATTTCCAATACCCCAGTCTCTATCAGGATAAGAATTATCTTGCATATCTTCAATAAGTGTATCAAAAACAACACAATAACTGCCTACACTAGTTAAAGATGCATAGGCTTCTAATTCAGACAATACATGGTCATGAGTATGGTTAGAATCTAGGCAAACCAATATTTTATTATATTTTTTTGCAATACTTCCAACCTGCTCAATGACATTTTTATCAAGACTAGAACCTTCAATCATATTTATTCTTGATGACATAGGGTGAGATTCAATAGCCTCTCTGTTATGCTTCCTAATATCAATGTCTATTCCTAATACCATCCGATTTGACTCTTTAGGATTAATTACTTTGTTTGATTTTATTGCATCTTCAATATCAAGCATTGCAAGAATCGAGGCACTAAAAATTAGTGAGCCACCATGAGCAATACCTGTCTCAATAATTAAATCTGGCTTGACCTCCCAAATAATCTCTTGCATGGCAACAATATCTTGTGGATATTGGATTATTGGACGCCCCTGCCATGAAAAATTATATGAATATTTTGGTATTATTGATGCATGCATAAAATCTCTTGCTGCATTTGAAAAAATGTCATTTTTTGCAATTTTTGAAACCCTTTCTTTGATTTCATTTTTAAAATCATTCATTTTTAACTCCATAACAATTATTAATCTTAACCATCTTCATTTCCTTCTAAAAAAATTCAGATTACTGTGTATTACTATTTAATCCCCACAACGCAGGGAGGATCAACTAAATTATCAGGTCTAGCTCCAAATCTAAGTAACTCTCTCTTTCCATATTCATCGGCAATTTGCTCTGCAAGCTCACGAATTGTTATTGGAATACCAGAACAAATATTAGTACAACCTAGAACTTTATTAAATGCCATACTAGCAATCATACTTCCCGCCTCAGATACGTTGATATAATCCCTTACTTGACTTCCACTTGTTAATTCAGCAGTCTGGTTATTTTCCAATTTAGACCTAATATAAGGTACTAAACGTTCGGCTCTCTCACCCTCACCATATAAATAAAATAAACGACACCATACAAACTCAATATTTTTTTGGGATAACCATTGAGATATAACTAAATATGTTGCAGCTTTTGATGCTGCATATAGTGACAATGGTTTTATTGGAGTATTTATTGAAAGCATCCCATCAATATGATCATACTCAAAACATGTCCCAATTCCTATAAACCTTTTAATACCAGCAGCTGAGGCTCCTTTCACAAGATTTAATGTACCTGACAAACAATCAAAATTTACTTCTGATGTAAGATACTTTCCTGGTGCTGCATACCAAGCAAGATGTATTATTATGTCTATATTTTTACATTTGGCTTCCCACCATTCAGAAGATTCTGCAAATAGATCTTTAGTTTCAAAAATATCTACTACCCCTTCATGGTTTTGAATTTTTTCTTTCCAGCCAGGACGAACAACTAGGGTAATAGTCGCTTTTTGAACCTGAATAGCCTTAAGTACCTGTCTACCAACAAAGCCTGTAGCTCCAGTTAGTAATATTCTTTGTCTCATAATATTTCCATTTCTGGAATAGTGAGAACAAATTGTCCACCCCATTCTCTAATGTAATCCAATTGAGGAATTACTTCTTTTTTTAAATTCCATGGGAGTATGACAACATAATCTGGCTTTTCATTTATAATGCTTTTTTCTGCAAAAATTGGGATTCGACTTCCTGGCATGTATTTACCCTGTTTAGCTGGATTTTTATCAACTATGAATTTAATCAAATCCGAATTAATTCCTGCAAAATTCATCATTGTATTTCCCTTTGCAGCAGCACCATATCCTATAACTTTCTTTCCATTTTTTTTGGCTTCATTTAAAAAATGAACAAAGTCAGATTTGACTTTTTCAACCCTATATTGAAAATCTTTGTAATATTCAAGAGTATTAACTCCTGCAATTCTTTCTTGATTCTTTAACCTTTTAACAGATGATGATATTTGAAATTTTCCAGAAACACTATTTTGGACAAAGACCCTTAAACTTCCACCATGGGTTGTTAATTCTTCAACATCAAATATAGAAAGCCCATTTACTTCAAAGATAGATTGGACAGCTGTAAAAGAAAGATAAGAGTAATGCTCATGATAAATAGTATCAAATTGAGTAAATTCTAATAAATTTAACAAATGTGGAAACTCAAATGTTGCTACTCCTTGTGGTTTGAGTAATATTGAAAATCCTTTTACAAAATCATTGATATCTGGCACATGTGCTAGCACATTATTAGCTAACATTAAGTCTGCTAATCTATCTTTTTCAGCCAACTTTATTGCTAGGCCCTCACCAAAAAAATCCTCAATAACTTCTATACCTTTTTTTCTTGCATCAAAAGCTGGACCTGCTGTAGGCTCTATACCCAAGCATGGAATATTATTAGATTTAAAATATTGCAAAAGGTACCCATCATTAGATGCAATTTCTACAACATTACTCAGGCCATTGAGATTAAATCTTTGTATAACTTGATTAACATAATTTTTTGAATGCTCTAGCCATGAAGATGAATAGGAACTGAAATAAGCATACTCATCTGAAAACATTTCACTTACACCAACAAAATCATGAGTCTGAACAAGCCAACAATCAGAACAAACTAAAACTTTTAGTGGGTAGCACTTTTCTGGCAAATTTATGGACTTCTTATTAAGGTAAGAATTAGAAGGTGGGGATCTCCCCAAGTCAACAAAAGTATGTTTCAATTTTTTATTACAATGCCTGCACTTCATAAAATACGTAATCCTTCAAATGAACTATCTAACATTGGCTGACTTTCATCTTTTTCAGAAATTTCAGTTACTTTACATGGCCATTGAATTGCTAACCTTGAATCTAATGGATTAATAGCCCCTTCAGCAGAAGGATAATAAGACTCTGTATGAAAGTATATTAATTGGCAATCTTTAGTTAATGCTTGAAAACCATGTGCAAAGCCCTCCGGAATATATAGACTTTTGAAGTTTGTATCGCTTAAAACTACAGAATGATAATTTAAAAATGTTTTTGAATTTTTGCGAATATCTACAGCAATATCTAGAACCTCTCCTTTAACACATGTCACAATTTTATTTTCTGCGAAAGGAGGATTTTGAAAATGCATTCCACGAACTGTGCCTTTTTTTCTAGTCATTGTATAATTAACTTGAACAAACGGTTTTATTAAGCCTATCTCTTTAAATTCTTCTGTACAGAAAAGACGACTAAAAAAACCCCGATGATCCTCGATACAATTTCTTTCAACCTCAAATAAATTATCTAATGGAGTGCTTAAAAAATTAAAAGAATTACTCATTTATTTGACTTTCCTTCTGATAACTTTCAATTTGATTAATACTAAACTGATGCATATCTTTATTACAACTCCATGCTTTATACCATTCAATGGTTTCAATAAGAGTTCTATCAAGATGCCACAATGGAATCCAACCCAACTTAGTATTAGCTTTTGAACAGTCAAGTCGAAGCAATTGAGCCTCATGAGGATGAAAGTCTTTGTCCAACTTCCAAGATGAACCATCTCCCCAGATCTTAGTAATAATGTCAGCTAACTTTGAAACACTTGCTTCATCTTCACTACTAGGACCAAAATTCCAACCCTCTGAAAAAATTTTTGGCGATTTCATTAACTGCTGGCATAATAATATGTAACCGGAAAGAGGCTCTAAAACATGCTGCCATGGCCTAGTTGCAATTGGGTTTCTCACTAAAAGAGGGTTTTTACTTAAAAATGATCTTATTGCATCAGGAATAATTCTATCTTTTGCCCAATCTCCTCCTCCAATAACATTACCTGCTCTAGCAGAAGCTAATGCAACACCTTTATTTTGAAAGAAAGATTGTCGGTATGCTGAACTAATCAACTCTGAACAGCCCTTACTACTACTATATGGATCATACCCACCCATTCGATCCAATTCAGTGTAACCAATATTAGTCTCAATATTTTCATAACACTTATCAGTTGTAATATTTAAAACAACTTTTACACTGGGGGTTTTTCTAATGGCTTCAAAAAGATTAACAGTACCCATAATATTAGTAGAATATGTTGAGACAGGGTTGTCATATGACTCTTTAACTAGAGATTGTGCAGCCAGATGAATTACAATTTCAGGACTAATCTCAATCATTACTTTAGTGAATTTTTCTGCATCTCGAATATCTCCATGAATGCTTTCCTGTAAAGATGAATTTACATTAGCCTCCTGGAAAAAAGATGGATTATTTGGCGGGTCAATTGCATAACCTGTTACTTTTGCACCTAATTGGTTAAGCCATAATGATAACCAACCTCCTTTGAAACCAGTATGTCCAGTAATTAAGACTCGACGTCCATTCCAGAAAGAAGGATCAATCACCAGATTTTCCAAGGAGCTTTTCCTTCATCCCATAGTTTATTTAGCAGCACTTTTTCTCTTAAAGTATCCATTGCTTGCCAAAAGCCATCATGCTGATATGCATTAAGCTCTCCATCCCTTGCTAACTCAGATAAAGGCGACCCTTCCCAAGAAGTTTGGTCGCCTTCAATACGATCAATAACCTCAGGTTTAAGTACAAAATAACCACCATTTATCCAACTATCGTCCCTAACCACTTTTTCATTAAAGTCATCTACATTACCATTTTTATTAATTTTTAGAGCACCATATCTTCCCTGTGGACGAGCTGCAGTAAGGGTAGCTTTCTTTCCATGCTTATTATGGTGAGCAATTAAATTAGTAATATTTACATCACTAAGACCATCACCATATGTAAAACAGAATGACTTTTCATCTTTGATATATTCTCTAATTCGCTTCAGTCGGCCTCCAGTAAGAGTTTCTAAACCAGTATCCACAAGAGTTACAGTCCATGGTTCTGCATGGTTTTGATGAACGTCAAAACTATTGTCTTTCATATTAAAGGTAATATCAGACATATGCAAAAAATAATTTGCAAAATATTCTTTAATTACATATCCTTTATATCCACAGCAAATAATAAAATCATTTATTCCATGGCTTGAGTAAGTTTTCATAATATGCCAAAGAATCGGCATACCTCCAATCTCTACCATTGGTTTTGGCTTTGAACTTGTCTCTTCACTTAAGCGAGTTCCTAAACCACCTGCTAATATTACTGCTTTCATAAAGTAATTATCCTTAGTTATAATTCTATTATATTAGTATAAAGTCATATTGGTTTAAAAAAAATTGGTCAAAATATAGTTTTGCCAATCTCGCTGACCACGTTGATGTTTTTTTTCAACATTATTTTTCATAATCCAACTTTTTACTGGAACAGTAAAACCAGTTTTTGGCCTAGACAATATGTCTTGAAGAAGTGGAGGATTAGCACAAAGTGCCAAATCATTTTTCAAATATTTTTTTGAATTTAATGAGTTTGAGCTATTACAGATAAATATCAAGAGATTTTTATCGACAATTGGAACCCTAATTTCGACAGAGTGGGCCATCCCAGCCCAATCTGTATCTCGTAATAATTGAGATCTCATATAATTAGATGATTCTAGACATGAAATAATAGCGTGAGGACTGTTAAAGTCATCAAAATCTTCATCTAAATGAAAAGACTCTGTAATTTTCTCTAAGCCATCAGATATAAATTCTTTGGTATATTTAGTGCCATATATTGTGCTGTTTAATAATGAGTCTAATTCCCATGGCATTCTAGTAGCTCTTCTTAACAAGTAAGCGCCATTCCATGTTGCTCCATACTCAAATAAACTAGAATATTTAACAGAAGTAAAATGCTGTAATAATGGTTTAGTAGTTCTTCGTATTAATCGTCCTATCTTAGGATAGTTTTTAAATACTTTTGCCAAGTTTATAATTCTGCTTAATTCATGAAATGAAGGATAACCACCAAAAAACTCATCACCCCCAATCCCTGAAATAGCAACCTTTAAACCTAATTTAGAAGCAGCTCTAGAAATTAACCATGTATTTACTCCATCTGTACTAGGCTGATCCATAGAATTTATAAACTCTTTTAAATCACTTTTAAAATCGTTACTATCAATCCAAATTGTAGTATGGTGACTTCCATATTTCCGTGCAATTTTCTCTGCCAAAATTGTTTCATCAGCATCTGAACCCTCGTATTCCTTAAAGCCAAGAGTTACAGTGTGAATATTTGATCTGAATTCTGAAGCAATAGCAACTAATGTAGACGAATCGATACCAGCAGAAAGAAAAACGCCGATAGGAACATCAGAAATCAAATGATGTTCAACAGAGTCCTTTATTGCATCCCTAAGAGATTTATATTGATTTTTATCATCATCACCTTCCAAATAAACTGACTTTTTAGTTGCAGTATTATTTTTTGAAAACTGAGATGTAATCATTTTTTTAACATTTTGAAATTGGCCTGTATTTTTATTCCCATCATAATCAATACTTAGCCAAGTCCCTGGCTCCAAACTAACAATTCCTTTATAAAGTGTCCACGGCTCTGGGACATACCCCCATACCCAATACCCCATATGACCTGCTGACTCTGGGGTAAGTTTAATATTTTTACCTGCAATTAATGCCTTTACCTGCGAGGCAAAACGCAATGTTTTGCCATTATCATGGACATATAAGGGCTTTATTCCAAAAGAATCACGTGCAAGAAAGACTCTTTTTTTTCTCCTATCAAATATAGTGAAAGCAAACATACCTCGCAGTTTGCTGCACATATTCTCCCCATCACGAAGATACAAATTAATAATCACCTCTGTATCTGTCTCAGTATGAAATAAATAACCTTGCTCCTGGAGTTCTTTTTTTAACTCCAAATAATTATAAATTTCACCATTAAAAATAATTGAGCAATCCCCATTAATTGACCACATTGGCTGGTCGCCTTCAGGTCTTGGATCAATAATTGCTAAGCGACGATGTGCCAATCCAATACGTTTATCTTTGGAAATCCAAATACCCGAACCATCAGGCCCACGAGTTATCATATTGTCTCGAATCAGTAACAACTCATCTTCAGAGACAGATGGCGCAGTTATTTCATATGAGAAAATTCCAGCAATTCCACACATACTAGATTTTAATTAATAATAAATTACGATATAAAATCACTATTTTATTTGGGATTTAAAAAAAGGAATTGTTTTCAAAAGACCTTCTTCTAATTGGATTTTGGGCTCCCAGCCTAACATTTTTTTTGCGATTGATATATCTGGTTGTCGCTGTATAGGGTCGTCGCTAGGTAATGCATTATAAATCAGCTTAGATTTTGAACCAGTTAAATCAATAATCATACTAGCTAAATCTAATATTGAGAATTCAAATGGATTTCCAACATTCACTGGCCCTGTAAAATCATCCTCAGTGCACATTAATTTTATAAATACATCTACAAGGTCGTCTACAAAACAAAATGAGCGAGTTTGAGAACCATCGCCATATATTGTAATATTTTCATTATTTAACGACTGCATAATGAAATTTGACACCACTCTCCCATCTTTAGGATGCATATTAGGGCCATAGGTGTTAAAAATACGAGCAACCTTAATTCTTAAATTATGTTGCCTGTGATAATCAAAAAAAAGTGACTCAGCACATCTTTTTCCCTCATCATAGCATGATCTTATTCCATTAGGATTTACATTCCCCCAATAGTTTTCAGTCTGTGGATGTATTTTAGGGTCACCATAAACCTCACTAGTAGATGCCTGCATAATTTTGGCGCCAGTCCTCTTAGAAAGCTCCAGCATATTAATAGCGCCTTGAACGCTAATTTTTGTAGTTAGAATGGGATCACGTTGATAATGGATTGGTGAGGCTGGACAAGCTAAGTTATATATTTCATCAACATCAATATAAAGTGGCTCACAGATGTCATGAATCATTAGCTCAAAACGAGGATTGTCCATTAGGTGCTTGATATTATCCTTCGACCCTGTATAAAAATTATCTACACATACAACTTCTGAACCTAAAAATAAAAGGCGCTCACAAAGATGAGAACCCACAAAACCAGCGCCACCTGTTACTAAAATACGTTTATTACTCTTGTTCATACACTTTTTGAAACCATTCATATGTGATTTTTAATCCATCATTAAGACCAGTTTTATGGTGCCAACCTAACTCAGTAATTTTACTAATATCTATTAACTTACGGGGAGTCCCTTCTGGCTTAGTAGTATCAAACCTTAACTCTCCTTCAAAGCCAACCACTTTCTTCATTACTTCGCATAACTCACGAATCGTAACATCAACTCCAGTTCCTATATTAATATGTGAAAGTCTAGGATTATAATTAGAATCTTCATACTCCTTTAAATCTAACTCTAATAAAAATACTGCTGCTTCCGCCATATCTTCAACATATAAAAACTCACGCTTAGTTTTCCCAGAGCCCCAAATAACTATTTCATTGACATTGTTAACCTTTGCTTCATGCATTCTTCTCATTAAGGCCGGGATTACATGTGAATTCTTTGGATGAATATTATCATTTATTCCATATAAATTAGTTGGCATAATTGAGCGAAAATCAGTTTCATATTGCCTATTATATGACTCACATAATTTTATACCAGCAATTTTAGCAATGGCATAAGGTTCATTTGAAGGCTCTAAAGTATCAGTTAATAAGGCATCTTCACGCATTGGTTGTTTGACATTTCTTGGATAAATACAAGTACTTCCTAAAAACAAAAGGCGTTTAACATTTGATATATATGAAGAATGAATAATATTTGCTTCAATCATCAAATTTTCATAGATAAATTCTGCAGGATATGAAGAATTAGCATAAATTCCGCCAACTTTAGCTGCAGCAAGAACTACATAGTCAGGTTTTTCTTTATCAAAAAATTGCTCTACTTCATTTTGATTTACAAGATCAAGCTCATTGTGCGAGCGAGTAATAAGATTATTAAAACCTCTTAATTTTAGTTGGCGACAAATCGCCGAACCAACCAAGCCCTTATGGCCTGCGATATATAATTTATCATTACTATTCATGGCGTAAAGCTACTCGGAAAAGCTTGGAGCTCTATATCCATTATCTGTGACTAGCATATCACGCTTCGCGATATTTATATCTGACTCCATCATTTCATCAATCATTTCATTTAAGGTAATTTTTGGCGTCCATCCTAGTATCGTTTTTGCCTTAGTAGGATCTCCCAAAAGAGTCTCTACTTCAGTTGGCCTAAAGTAACGCTCATCAACTGCAACAATTAACTTACCTGAATCACTATCGTAACCCTTTTCGTTAACCCCTTCACCCTCCCATCGAATAGTTTTATTCAAATAACCCCAAGCAAAATTAACAAATTCGCGCACAGAATATTGGACACCAGTAGCAATACAAAAATCATCTGGTTTATCTTGCTGCATCATCATCCATTGCATCCTCACATAATCTTTGGCATGACCCCAGTCTCTTAAGGCATTCAAGTTTCCAAGATATAGAACATCATCTAAATCAAGAGATATACGTGATAGGGCTCTAGTAATTTTTCTTGTAACAAATGTTTCACCTCGAACTGGTGACTCATGGTTGAAAAGAATACCGTTACATGCAAAAATTCCATAAGCTTCGCGATAATTAACTGTTATCCAGTAAGCATATAATTTTGCAGCTGCATAAGGCGAACGAGGATTAAAAGGAGTTTTTTCATTTTGAGGAGTTTCAACCACATCACCATAAAGCTCTGAAGTTGAAGCCTGATAAAATCGCGTCTTATTCTCTAAACCTAGAAGACGAATAGAGTCTAATATTCTTAAAGCACCAATACCGACAGTATCAGCAGTATATTCTGGAGTTTCAAAGGAAACAGCAACATGTGACTGGGCGCCTAAGTTGTAAATCTCATCAGGTTCAATTTGTTTAATAATTCTAACAAGACTCATAGAGTCTGATAAATCACCGTAATGAAGAACAAATTTTCTTTTATCAACATGGGGTGATTGGTATAAATGATCAATTCGCTCAGTATTAAAGGAAGATGCACGGCGTTTTATTCCATGAACCTCATAACCTTTTTTTAAAAGTAATTCAGCTAAATATGACCCATCTTGTCCAGTAATTCCAGTTATTAATGCTACTTTATTCATATATCTGTCTTTAAAATAGTTATTTATTAATTAAAAAATAATAGTCAACAAAATTATGCATGAATTTAAACTTGAAGCATTAATTTCCCTAAGGGTAATTATAGGATAGAAATATTTATTTTTTTGATTGAATAACGAAATAATGTATAGTTTAGCTTTAAAAATATAAATTTTATTTATGTGCTCTAATAATTTTATTTATTTACATTAAAATTAAATCAATATAGCCTTAAGAATCAAGGAAGAATAAAAATGAACTACAGTGAGATTGACTTTACAAATAAAACTATACTAATAACTGGAGGAGCTGGATTCATAGGTAGTAATTTAGCTTTTTATTTTCAAGAGAACTTCCCTGGCTCCACTGTAGTTGTATTTGACTGCTTTCGTAGTGAAGTCAGACTTCCAAATGGAAACTTACAAAGTTTTGGGCACTATAAAAACTTGATTGGCTTCAAGGGTAATATTATCTGTGGAGATATTAGTGTTAAATCAGATTTAGAACTCCTAATTCAATACAAATTTGACTTTATCTTTCATCAAGCTGCAATTTCAGATACACGTGCCTATGATCAAAAGTTAGTTATGCAAACTAACGTTAATTCATTTTATGATTTACTAAAGATTGCCAAAAAAGATAATGCTGTAATGATATATGCAAGCTCAGCTGCAACTTATGGAAGTCTTCCCTCTCCTCAAACAGTTGGAAAAGAGTCCCCTCAAAATCCCTATGGGTATAGTAAATATTCAATGGATCAAATTGCATATCGTACTATGCAAAAATATCCTGAAATGACTATTGTTGGGCTTAGATATTTTAATGTTTATGGGCCCAGAGAATTTTATAAGGATAAAACCTCCTCTATGGTTATTCAGCTTGGGCACCAAATACTAAATGGAAGCCCTCCAAAACTTTTTAAACATTCTGATAAAATTTTTAGAGATTTCATTTATATCAATGATGTCGTTCAAGCTAATATTAAAGCATGTCAAACTAAAAATAATGGAGTATTTAATGTTGGTACTGGTATTCCAAGAAGCTTTCAAGATATTGCTAATCTTTTACAAAAAGAATTTGACACAAATTTAAAAACAGAGTACTTTACTAACCCCTTAGATGGTTATCAAACTCATACTCAAGCTAATTTAGACTCAACAAAAGATAGTATTGGTTTTGATCCAAAAATAACACTTGAAGAAGGAATAAAGAATTATATTCCAGAAATTAAAAGATTACATGGTGAATCTCAGAACTAGAGTGCTAGTTAAATAATTTTTTAAGTTATTCATAATCAGTGCCTTTTCAAATATCCATTCAAATGAGAAATAAAGCTGTAATATCATCATAGATTGATTGATTGCACAAATTTATAATAAAATACCCATCAAACATGATAATTAAAGACATACATTAATGATTAATCTTTTAGAGAAATCGCCAACAATACTTGTTATTGGTGATTTGATGATTGATAAGTACCTATGGGGACATTCTAAAAGAATTTCTCCAGAAGCTCCTGTACCAGTTGTAACTATTAATAATGAAAGTACGGTCCTTGGCGGAGCTGGTAATGTAATTAACAACCTAAAAGCTTTAGGTGCCAAAGTTGATATTATGAGTGTAGTAGGTGGATGCTCTATTTCAACTGAGTTAATATCACTTCTTAAAGAAATTAAAATTGATACTCAATTTTTAATTATTGAGCCAAATAGAATATGCTCAAAAAAAACCCGTATTATTGCCGCCCAGCAACAAGTTGCCCGTTATGACTTAGAAAGTACAACTGATATCAGTAAGGCCTCTCAGGAGGCTATGCTCAAAAATATTTCAAAAAGAATTAATAATTATCAATGTATATTGCTTTCTGATTATGGTAAAGGCGTTCTGACTGATTATTTAACTCAAAAAATCATTAAGATTGCAAAGAAAAACTCTATAAAAGTAATTATTGATCCTAAGGGGCTAGACTTCACAAAATACACTGGCGCCTATTTACTAACTCCTAATAGAAATGAGGCTGGGGAGGCAATGCAAACTGAAATTAAAGATGATGCTAGCCTTAAGAGAACGATTAAACAAATCAAATCAAAATATCAACTTAGTGTTTCATTAATTACTTTAAGTGAAAATGGAATCTCAATTTATGATGGTGATTTTAGAAAATATCCCACCAAAGCGCGTGAGGTTTTTGATGTTACTGGAGCAGGAGATACTGTCTTATCTGCATTAGGCTTTTCAATAGCCTGTTCAATGAATATTGATGAATCTGTAGAATTTGCTAATTTAGCGGCAGGCGTTGTTGTTGGAAAAATTGGAAGCGCTACTGCAACACTCAATGAAATTATTGAATATGATTCCATTCTTCATAGCTCCAACATTGAAAAAAGTATTAAAACATTTGAAGAAGTCACTAAATTAACTAAAGAATTAAAGAAACAAAATAAAAAAATAATTTTTACGAACGGTTGCTTTGATTTGCTTCATGCTGGACATGCAAGATATCTAGAAGCTGCTAAAAAATTTGGTGATATTTTAATTTTAGGACTTAATTCGGATCAATCAGTAAAAAAATTAAAAGGCAATAACCGTCCTATTAACTGTCAAGAAGACAGGGCTTTCATTCTTGCTTCTCTTGAATCAGTAGACTATGTTGTTATTTTTAATGAAGATACACCATATAATTTAATAAATTCTATTAAACCAAATATCCTTGTAAAGGGTGGCGACTATAAAAACAAAGATGTAGTTGGACAAGAGATTGCTGATGAACTCAGGTTTGTAAAATTTATTGCTGGTAGAAGCACTACTAAAACTATTGAATCAATTCAAAAATCCAAACAATAATATACTCAACAACTATACATTTAGATTCAAATCTAAAACATTATTAATAACCCTTTCTGAATCAATAAGCTTCATACAATTATGATGCCCTAAGGGGCAAGCTCTCTTCATACAAGGCTGACATTCTAGGTTTTTTTTTACAATACTGCTCTTTTTGTTCATCCATTGAGAGGTCTCAACATCTCTTGTTGGTCCAAATATCGAAACTGTGGGGATTTGAAAAGCCGCAGCTAGGTGCATTGGACCACTATCACCTGTTATAAATAAATCAAGCTTTGAGATAATATCAATTAGTTCTGAAATAGTTGTCTTACCAGCAAGATTATGAAAGTTTATTACTCCCATTTCTAGTAATGACTTTTCAATATCATCAGAAATAGTTATATCGGAAGGACCTCCTAATATAATAATATTATATTGAGTTGATAACTCAAAGGAAACTTTGGCAAATTCTTCAGGATACCAACATTTAGCACTACCATAATTTGCACCAGGACTAATACCAAGTAACTTCAGTTTTTGACGTTGGGTTGTGCTCTTATAAAATTCTATAGTATTTATATGTGATTTTTGATAATTTAATCCATTAAATATTTGTAATTTACCCGCAATAAAACTTGAATCTAGACAATCATTAAGAAAATTATTATATTTTTGCACTTGATGAATATTTGTATATTTTTTCCTATCAAACTGATAATTTTTTTTAGATATGATTAGAAATTTAAAAAAAATAGAGCGGATTGAGCTTCTAAATGAGAAAAAAACATCAAATGGACCTAATCTCTTTGCAAGCCTGAATAAAGAAAAATATTTTTTATCATAAATATATACTTCGCTTATCTTTGGATGGCTTTTTAACGCTTCAATTGATATAGCTGAGCCAACTAATATAATATCTGCTTCATCATAAAAATTTAATAAATTTTCAATTGCAGGAGTAGCCATAACAGCATCACCAAGCCAAGTAGGAATCTCGATTAATACTCTCATTTATATTAATTTATAGTGTTTTTTACTCAACTCTAAACCAAATAAAGCTTCCAGTTTTATCATAAATTTATGTTTTTTTTGTTTTCTTGTCAATACATAATTTGAATCAACCTTGTAAATACCTTTTGCATAAGGAAGCCATTGTTGAATGACAGAAGGGTGAGTTCCAACAAAATCTTTAATAATTGATTGGTCCATCTGAGAATAATCAATTTTAACAGGCTCTTTTCCCCAATATTTTTGTACTTTTTGGCTTTTTAGATTCATTTGTTGCTCACTGCGGATCCATCCATAGTGATAACAATGAGCACCAGTATGTTTAGCCTTTGGATATCTTCCTTTTTTGTTACTTTCTAATACAAGCCAAAACAAACCATCAGGCGCATAGGATCTTATAGAGTTTTTAATAATTCTAGCCTCTGAGCGATACCAACCTGGAGAGTCAAGATAACTATTACTATTTCCATAAAAATGAAAAAAATCAAAAACAAGAGCTTCTACGTTAGGATCATTTAGATATTTTTTCATAGAGTCATTAATCTTTTCTAACTCATTCTCATGATAAACCTCATCAGCTTCAATATAGAAGGCCCAATCACCAGTGCAATTAAATTGTGCAATCATTTTTTGTTGGCCATAAACATAGCCGTCTTTATGCAGTGTATCATTCCACTCTGACTTAATAATGCGAATCTTATCACTATTAATAGCGCTTATTAGATTCAAAGTCTCGTCCTCACTTGCACCAACATTTATTACGAATTCGTCAACAATCCCTAAAATAGAATTAATTGACTCTAGAAAGGGATACCCTAATATTTGTCCATTTTTAATAAACGTAAATGCGCTAACCTTCATTTTTTTTTAATAATTCAATACTATTTTCTATAATTTTACCTACATTATAGCCTTCTAGTCTATCTGGGAATTCTGAAAAAACTGTTCTACTATTTTCACTTTTAGGTGCAAAAAGGTTATAACTATCCTCGTTTGCTTCATGGATTGAAACTATAGGTATATTAAAAGCTGACGCAATATGAACGATAGATGTATCTGGCGTAATAACTAAGTCTAATTGCTTAATAAGCGCTGCAACATCAAGAATAGTATGAGTTTGATAACTAGAAATAACATACTCAAGACCCATGTCAGATATTTTTTTATTAAAAAACTCAAACTTTTCGGGTGAAGATAAAATTATGACTTGAACATCATTTTTAACTCGATATATTCCGCTTAAAATTTCTTTAAACTTTGAAAATTTAATTTTTTTCCCTTTAACTGCTCCCTCAAAGTTGATACCAATCAAAGACTTATTAGAATATTTTTTAAGGAACTTTTTAGCCAATGACTCCTGTTTCTCAGTAATGTATAAATCATATTTATTAGATTTAGGGCTAACGCCAAATGGCCTAATAGTGTTAAGCCAAATATCCGATTGATGTTGTCCTTTTGTTTTTTCTGTGAAAATGTCATACAATTCAAGCTCATCTTTATTGACCCCATATCTTCCATATTTAGCAACAGAGATAATTTTTTTTGGCTTGATGGCTCTTAACCTAAATATTGCATGGGGAACTACCGAATGATCAAATTCAACACAAACATCAATTTTTTTACTTCTTAGCTTAATAAGTAAAAAAATATCACTCAGAATATTATTTTTACTACATGTATAGATTTCATTAATATTTGGGTTATTAAGGAGAACACCCTTATTTAATTTGCTTGCTAAAACAATTACATTTATATTAGGATATAAGTTTTTTAGTTCTCTAAATACAGGAGTTGTGATAATCATATCACCGATTCGATCGTATCGTAAAAATAAGACACTCTGTGATTTTTTTATATCAAAATCAACTGATTTTTTATCTGTTAGCAATCTAAGAACATACGCCTTGATATTATTTTTAATTTTCATTTAAATAAAATTATTAATACCGTTAGTAGACCATTTTAATTTACTATCAATTGTTTTTTTTAAAATAGCATCATTTATTTCAAGAGATTTCCTCTCGCTTTCATTGTGCCAAAGATGGAATTGTAAGGAGTTAAAGCGAATAGTTTTTCGTTGTATATTATTATTCAAGAGGCGAATGGCAAATTCACTATCTTCTCTGCCCCACCCTTCAATATCATTATTAAAGCCATTAATATTAATACAATCTTCCTTATAAAAAGCCATATTGCATGACTTTATGCCTACAAGATGATTCTTTTTATTTGAAAAAAATTTAGATAAAATCCTTGAATGAATTGTATTTTTTCTATTTTTTAAGCCTGTTGAGAGAAAATTGAAATTCAACATTCCATCCAGCAGAACTCTTCTTGTAATTTTTTTTGTTAATAAAGCTCTAGAGCCTTGAACAAAAAAACCTTTCTCAGCGTGATGAACATGGTCCCTAATAAATTCAGGATGAAGTATTGTGTCTCCATCTATCAAAACGATGTACTCGCCACTTGCTTTTGCTATAGCTTTATTTCTTGATTTTGCAGCCCTAAAACCTTTATCTTTTTGCCATGAGTGTTTTATAGATAGATTTGTTTTTTTTTGAAAATCATTAATAATTTTTTGAGTACTACTCTTACTCCCATCATCAGCTATTATGACTTCGCCTGGAAGTAAACTTTGACTTTCAATACTTTGAAGAACAAGTAATAAAGCATCATGTCGATTATAAGTAGTGACAACTAAACTTAATTTCATTTAGTAAAGATAATTTAATGATAATTGGGTAACATTTAACCACATAATTCAAATTTGTTACCAAAGGCATGAAAATTTCAGCATACATTATCGCTTTTAATCAGGCAGATAAGATTCGGGATTGTATTAATAGCATCCTATGGGCAGATGAAATCATTGTTGCTGATTCAAATAGTACTGATGGCACAACAGAAATAGCAAAAGAGATGGGAGCAAAAGTTGTTCATATCGACTTCCAGGGATACGGTGATCTTAGGAATAAAGCAATTGCCCATTGTACTGGTGATTGGATCTTTAGCTTAGACTCCGATGAAAGATGTACTGAGGAAGTTAAAAATGAAATACTAGAGCTAATTAGAGCTCCTCAATTTGACATCTATCTGGTTCCAAGAAAAAATTTTTTTATGGGTAAATGGATTAAACATTCAGGCTGGTATCCAAATTATAGACAACCTCAACTTTTTAAAAATGGAAAAATGAGCTACACTATGGATCTTGTTCATGAGGGATTCATCAGTAATAGTGATAAAGAGATTGGAGCTATTAAAAATTTTATTTGGCAATTTCCATTTAAAAATACAGAAGAGGTAATTTGGAAGGCTAACCGCTACTCTTCTCTTGGGGCAGAAAAATTAAAAATTAATGGCAAAACTGGTAGTGTTTTAAAAGCTTTTTTGCATGGTTTATGGTCTTTTGTTAAGCATTATTTTTTCAAATTAGGTTTTTTAGATGGTGGCCCTGGATTTGTAATTGCATTTGGAAACTTTGAAGGTACTTTTTATCGATATATAAAATTAACTGAACTTGAAGCAGAAACTAATAAGACTTGGCAAGCTCCCTCAGTTAAAGCAATTTTCAAAGGTAAAAAATGATAGTTCCAGTTATTTTATCTGGAGGAAGTGGAAGTAGATTATGGCCCTTATCAAGGGCGCATTACCCAAAACAGTTTATTAACTTAGTAAACAAAACTACTCTATTTCAAGATACTGTCTTACGTCTTCCAGAAAATTTAAACAATCCACTTGTAATTTGTAATGAAGACCATCGTTTTTTAGCTGCTGAACAATTACGCCAAATTGATAAAAAATCTTGTGGAATTATTTTAGAGAAAATTGGAAGAAATACAGCTCCAGCTATAGCACTTGCAGCTCTTAAGCTGAAAAAAAAATTTAATGATCCTATTCTCCTTGTCTTGTCTGCTGACCATTATATTGAGAATATAAATGCCTTTCATGATGCCATAGAGATTGCAAAAAAGAATGCAGAAGATGGGAAAATGGTGACTTTTGGTATTGAACCAACTGGACCTGAGACTGGGTATGGTTATATTAAGGCCAAGCAAAGCGAGAATTCATTAGCTATGAATATTGATTGCTTCAAAGAAAAGCCAAATATAGAATTAGCAAAAGAGTATCTAGATGAAAATATCCAACTAAAGCTGAAAAATTGCCCATTAAGTTGGTACTGGAATAGTGGTATGTTCATGTTTAAGGCCTCAACATATCTTAATGAACTAGAAAAATATGAGCCTGAAATGCTTGCGTCTTGTAAAAAATCTTTCCAGCCTGAAGAAAAAGATTTTGACTTCATTCGTTTAAATAATGATGAATTTCTTAAATGTAAGGAAAAATCAATTGATTTCGCAGTTATGGAACATACTCAAAATTCAATTATTGTTCCACTTGATGCAAATTGGAGTGACATTGGATCTTGGTCCTCTCTTGTTGATGTTAAGACTAAAGATAAAAATGGTAATGTAATTGAAGGAGACGTTATTATTGATGAGGTCTTTGATACTTACTTATCCAGTTCTAATCGATTAATTTCTGCTATCGGAGTTTCAAACTTAGTTATCATTGATACTCCAGATGCTTTGCTTATAGCCAACAAACAAAACTCTCAAAAAATTAAAAATATTGTTGAAAAGCTGAAAAAAAATAATCGCTACGAAGTTGATAACCATCGTAAAGTATATAGGCCATGGGGATCATTTGACTCTATTGAGCGTGGAGATGGATTTCAAGTAAAACGTATCATTGTTAACCCCAATGCTAAGTTATCTCTACAAAAACATCAATATAGGTCTGAACATTGGGTTGTTATCAAAGGCATTGCCATGGTTACTTGTGGAGAAGAGTTATTCGAATTAAAAGAAAATGAGTCGACTTATATTCCTCAAAATACAGTTCATAGGCTTGAAAATCAAACAAATACACCTTTAGAAATCATAGAAATTCAAACAGGTAGCTACTTAGGTGAAGATGATATTATTCGACTCGAAGATGATTACCAACGTAATTAGAAGCTTCAATATATTTCTTAATAATAGAATTCTCATTTATGTTGTTTACATTAGATTTATCAAATAGAGGAAATGCCTGAATAGATTCAGTTAGCTGCATGTTTTCATCAAGCCGAGATAGTAATGGTAATATTGGTGTTTTGACAGCATTAGCTGCATGCATTAAACCTCCATCACAACTTATAAAGATTTTAGATTGACTTATAATTTGTGAAGTTTGCTTAAAAGAATATTTGGCAACACAATCAAAAACATTTCCATTATAAAAATTAGCTAATAGTTTTTCAGAAACTCTTATTGCATTGCTCGATCCAACAAGAACGATATTTATATTATTGTCTTTTTCAATTAATAATCTGACAAGTTCATCCCATTTTTTGTAAGTTCTGAACTCCCATTCACCACCAATTGCAATAGTAATAAAACTACTAGGGAGCTTCACACTTCTAACAATAGCCTTATCATGATTTGATATTGCTATTGAAGTTCTAGCTATTGTATTAATTTCAACTTTATCGAAAGTATAGCCTAACAACTGATTTAATCTATGAAAACTAAAAAGCACACGATTCACTTCAGGACCATTAAAATAAGCGTACATTCCTGTAAATTGAATTTCAGGAGCAATTGCTGCTTTAATACCCACACTTCTAGTGCTATAAGAATCAATTATTACTAAGTCATATTTAGAAGTATTTACCTCTCTCTTGCTAGTGTAAACATTTCTAAAATTCTTATCATCAATATAAAGTACTGCATTTTTTTTATCAGTAAACAAATCAACCATTCGATCATGCAAAAGTACTCTACTCGATAGATCCATTAAACTATCACCTAAACTCGGTGCGGAAATATTAATCCATAAAATATTCGTATGCTCAGGAAGAATATGAGAAGTTTCAAGGTGAGCTTGGCCTTTAAATTTTAAAAATATTTTTCGTTTAAGGTATTTTAACCAGCGACCTAACAAAGAATTATTACTTAAAAAAGCTTCGACATGGTTTGGGATATCATACTCGAATGGAAGAGTATAAGTTTTTTCAAAGCCTAGCATTTTGATGCCATCTCTGAACCTCGTTAAATACCAGTTTAGGGTTAATCAGATCCAAGCATTCACTTTTTCCATGCTTATTATCACAACCAGAATTTCCACATGCAACACAAGGCAAACTTGCTTGGAAAACTGTAATATTATCATAACTTTGTAGTGGTAGATTTTTAGTAGCTGATATTTGAAGTTTATTCGACCAAGGAGACCACATTGTTAGTTTAGTTGGGCCAAATATAGCAAAAATACGCTTATTATATGATGATGCAATATGCATATTCAAAGTGTCCATACCAATATATGCTAAAGATAATTGAGTTAACGCAAAATATTCTTCTAATGATGTTTCGCCTATCAATTCAATAATATTAGGCAAACTCTGGAGAGAATTTTTTATTTCAATATCTATTTTGTTAGAGCCGCCCGTAATTAAGACTGGCACACCTAAATTATTCAAAAGAACCAGTAGCTCATCTCTTAAATGCTGAGGATATATTTTATAAGTATACTGAGCAGAAGGATGAAAAATAATAAAGTCTTTAATACCTTTTTTAGATAATTTGTTTGCAACAGAAGTTGAAACTTTATCTGAAATTTTTATTGATGGCAGAATTGCTTCAGAAGGAATTTTTAACAAATTTAATGATTTTAAATTGTTGAGAAGTATATGTTTTGTATCATCAAAATAATAATAGTAAGACAGGAGTAATTTTTTCCACCAAGATTTTTTATTGTCTATTTCAACATTGCTAATTGATCTTCTACTTGCTAAAACAGCGTAAAGAATACTTCGATCGCTTGAAGTAAGATTAATACTAAGATCATATTTTCTAAAAATACTCTTTACTATTTTTGTTTCTTGACTCCATCTATTATCTTTCTTACATTGATATGAAAATAAATGGATACAATTTATATAAGGTATTAGTTTTGCAACGGGCAATGTATCGTCATTTACTAAAAGATCGATTTCAGGTGAATCATAAAAATCGTAAAGAGCCTTAATAAGAGGTAAGCTCAGGAAAACATCTCCATTGGAGCGCTGAATAATTACTAATATTTTATTTATATTTTTCAAAATCTTTGTGAAGAAATGAACTAAAAAAAACAAATAAAAGAGAGGTGTAGTGGCCCAATAGATAAGAATCGCTCCACATTATTACTAAAAATAAGAGTGGCAAAACAATACCTACATCTCGAATAAATTTATTTGAAGCTAAGAAAGAGCTCTTTATCTGATAGTAAAAAATGGAGAGCATACTAAAGATTCCTATGAAACCTAATTGCATTGCAATTAAGGTATACATATTATGAGGGTTCTCAGTCAAATGTTGATTTGGAGTATTAATCAAACTGACCACCTTATACTCTGAAGGAAAATCACCAGTACCAACTCCAAATAATAAATTTTCTCTTATAACTTCCCAGGAATTAATAGCAAAAGTTATCCTAAGGCCAACAGAGGTCGCTTTATCAATATTATAATTTATTACACCATTGATAGCCATATCTACTCTGTCATGAAATAAAGGACTAGTCTGATAGGCAGTGTAAAAAATAGTAGGAATCACAATCATAATTGCAATTAAAGATTTTATCTTTTGAGCATTAAAAAACTGAAAAATAAAGATTGCTATCATTGCAAAATACATCACTTGGCCACCCCGTCCACCAGTAATGAACATATTAATTGTCATAGTCATTGCAAAAAGTCCAAAAAGAAAGAACTTAGGTTTACTCAAATTTTTATTAAAAAATGTTTCATGTAATACTAAATAAATAGCAAATGCTAAAATAGGGTTATAGGATATATGACTCATAAAAGGAGTTGGATTAGCAACTGTTCCATTTTTAAATGGAGGAATAATTTCAAACCAAATCAAATAGGAGACAATTTCTGTCAATGTAATTGCTAATAAAAATGCAGTTATATAATGCTTTATATATTTGCTTTTAACAATAGTAAAAAGTATAGGGTAAAGTAGTAAAAAATACCACATTTTATGAATAATGTGAAGACCCCATTCTAAATCCTCTGTCCAAAAAAGGCCAATTACATGAAGGCTAAAAAAAATAATAGACGCGATTAGTAGTTTAGTACTAAATATCTCATTTAATTTAGCTTTATAATTACCAGAAATAGACCATAAAACAACAATTAGAACAACAATAACATTGGCACCAAAGACTGTTAAGGGAAGAAGAAATGCGAGTACTATTAATAAAAATTGATATACTTTATTGAGATTGAAACTATCAAGCATAAGAAACCTTTAAAATTACTTTTGAAATAATATGATAATTATACTCACCTTAATTTATGGCTATAAAGACTATTTTTCTTGATCGTGATGGAGTGATTAATAAAGAAGTTAACTATCTGCATAAGATTTCTGACTTTGAATTTATTGAAGGTATTTTTGAGGCTCTTACATATTTTCAAGAACTGGGTTATGTAGTTATTATCATTACAAACCAATCAGGAATATCAAGAGGATACTATACTGAAAATGATTATAAAATTCTAACTTTATGGATGTTAGAACAACTCAAAGAAAAAGGAAATAAAATTCTAGATATTTTCCATTGCCCTCATGATCCAAAATTAAATTGTGATTGTCGAAAGCCTAAACCTGGAATGATTAACCAAGCAATAAAAAAATATAATATAGATATAGAAAACTCTTGGATGATTGGAGATAAAGAAACTGATATTCAAGCTGCGCATGCTGCAGGAATCCAAAATACTATATTAGTAAGGAGTGGCCATATAATTGATGAATCTACTTCTCATGCCAAATTTTTTCTTAATTCAATAATTAATTCAAAACAAGTAATTACTACTTAATCGTTTTCTTACTTTATAGACATCATAATTGAGATACCCTGTACTATAAAATAATTCTCTAGCATTCTCCAAATAAATCTCTTGTATATATCTTATCCTTAACATCATTAAGCTCATTTACCATACGATTAGTCAGTATTAAAGTAGATATCTTTTTAAATTCTTCTAGATCTTTTAAAACCTCTAGATCCATAAATGTGTCTTTATTAATAACTGGCTCATAAATAATAATTTTAATTTTATTCTCTTTCAAACGATTAATAACGCCCTGAATTGCTGATGCCCTATAATTATCAGAGTTAGATTTCATTATTATTCTGTAGACACCCACAGTGGTAATTTTTTGATTAGCCTCTAAATTCTTAAGTTTATTTATAATAGAATTAGTAATAAAATCCTTTCTTGTTGAATTGGAACTTACAATTGCAGTAATAAGGTCATTGGGAACATTATGGAAGTTTGCTCTTAATTGTTTAGTATCTTTGGGTAGGCAATAACCACCATAGCCAAATGATGGATTGTTGTAATGAGAACCGATTCGAGGGTCCATCCCAACCCCATTAATAATCTCTTCACTATTTAAGCCATAGGATTCAGCATAAGAATCTACTTCGTTAAAAAAAGCAACCCTCATAGCAAGATAAGTGTTTGAAAAAAGCTTTATAGCTTCGGCTTCATTTGAATCTGTGAAAAGAACATTAATACTCTTTTTTTCTGCTCCTTCAACTAGAAGATTAGCAAATTCTTTTGCTTTTTTAGACTTGCCTCCTACAACTATTCGAGATGGATTAAGATTGTCATAAAGCGCACTCCCTTCTCTTAAAAACTCTGGTGAAAACAAGATATTTTTATAATTAAATTTCTCTTGAATTTTACGTGTATAGCCAATTGGAACAGTTGATTTAATGACAATTGTAGCAGATGAGTTAACCTCAAGAACCTCTTTAATTACTAATTCAATTGATCTAGTATTAAAAAAATTTGTATTTACATCATAATCAGTTGGTGTTGCAATAATTACAAAATCTGCATTTGTAAATGCATCACTTTGATTTAATGTTGCTTTAAAATTTAGTTTTTTATTTGCAAGAAAGTCCTCAATTTCTTTATCAATAATAGGGGAAAGTCCTCGATTTAGCATTGAAATTTTTTCAGCCAAAATATCATATGCCACAACTTCATGATTTTGTGACAAAAGCAATGCGTTTGAAAGACCAACATAACCAGTTCCAGCAATGGCAATCTTCATGCCTTCTCCTTTAATAAAATTTGGGCTATTCTACCAATATCATTAACTGGAATATCTTTTATTGAAAAATCATTTTTATCAATTCTATATGGATTAACTATTGAGTTAGATTCAATAACTTTATTAATCCTGGTTTTATAAGAATTCCGATAACCAGGAGTTGAACCAAAAATAGTTATAGAGGGCACATTAACTGCCCAAGCCATGTGAGTAGGTCCAGTATCAGGACCAATTACTAGGTCAACTTGAGAAATTAATGAAATTAATGAATCCACAGACAACTTTTCACAAATCTTTACTTGCGGCGCAAGATATTTTATTTTATCTGCTAATAACTTTTCTTCATCATTGCCCCATAGGACAAAATAGTTAGCATTTAATAAGCTTATTAACTCTAAGAAGCCTTTAACTGGATACTGCTTTGATGAAAAAGATGCCCCAGGTATCAATAGAATATTTTTTTTTATATTCGAGAGACTTGGAATAACATATTTGTGGTTGGAGAATAAAAAAGGCAACTTATTATTAAGTTCCTCAAATTTATAGGTTAGATTTAAAGCAAATTTTATAAGTTCAAAATTACGCTCAACAACATTCTTATCATAAGAAAATTTAAAAGTTTTATTATAAAAAATTGAAGCTATGCCCTCTCTTGCTGAAGACTTGTCAAAACCTATGGTTAGCTTAGAAGGTATTAATCTAGAAATAACTGCAGATTTAATTAAACCCTGCATATCTACAACTATGTCATAAGGTCCCAACTTTCGTAAGCGTTTTAGTTCTTCATATAAAAAGAAAGGAGATTTTTTATTTGTAAATTCTTTAATATTTACTTTATGAACTTGATTAATATCAGGATGGGATTCTAATAATTCTCCGTACCTCTCTTCTACCACCCAATCAATCTCTATTGATTGATTATTGCTCTTTATAAACTGCAAAACAACCATTGCATGAACAATATCACCTAACGCTGAGAGTTTAATTATAGCTATTTTCATAAATAGTATTTTACAGTGGCATTCTATTTAAAGCGTTAGATATTAAATTAACCTTTTAATGATATAATTTATAAAGGTTAAATCATCCTTAATATTACTATAAATGGATTCTCAAAATAAAGAAACAAAACCGACTAACTTTATCCGAAAAGTAATCAATGAAGATCTCTTATCTGGAAAGCACACAGTTATTAAAACGCGTTTTCCACCAGAGCCTAATGGGTATCTTCATATTGGTCATGCAAAGTCGATTTGCCTTAATTTTGCAACAGCCGAAGATTATGGTGGATATTGTAACTTAAGGTTTGATGATACCAACCCTATCAAAGAGGATATTGAATATGTTAATTCTATTAAAAAAGATGTTGAATGGCTTGGGTTTAATTGGAATAATGAAGTTAAATTTAGCTCAAGCTACTTTGATATATTTTACGAATGTGCTGAAGAGCTAATTTCTAAAGAACTAGCATATGTGTGCTTTTTAACTAATGATGAGGCTCGAGAATACCGAGGAACCCTTAAAGAAACTGGGAAAAATAGTCCATATCGTGATACGAGTGCTGAGGAAAACTTATCTCTTTTTATGAAAATGAAGGCAGGTGAGTTTAAAGAAGGTGAGTGCGTGCTTAGAGCTAAAATTGATATGTCTTCAAGTTTTATGTGTATGCGAGATCCAACTCTTTATCGTATTCGATATGAAACACACCACCAAACAAATGACATGTGGTGTATTTATCCTATGTATGATTTTGCTCATTGTCTAGGAGATGCAATTGAAGGAGTTACTCACTCTTTATGTACTCTAGAATTTCAAGATAATCGAAGGATTTATAATTGGACATTGGAAAATTTAGATAATTTTAATACTCTAAATCGACCTCATCAATATGAGTTTTCTCGCTTAAATCTTGAGTATGCAACTACATCTAAAAGAAAGTTAAAGCTTTTGGTAGATAATAAATATGTCAATAGCTGGAATGACCCAAGAATGCCAACTATTTCAGGTCTTCGTAGAAGGGGATATACTGCTGCCTCAATAAGAGATTTTTGTGAACGAATCGGGGTATCAAAAGTTAATAGCTTAACCGATATCTCAATTTTAGAATCATCAATTAGAGATGATCTGAACGATTCAGCTCCTCGCTCAATGGCTGTCATTAGTCCTGTTAAGTTAGTAATTAAAAATTACCCTAAAGGTAAAATTGAATCCCTTAAGGCGCCAATACATCCTCAAAAAGAAGAAAGAGGAACTAGAGAAATTTTCTTTAGTCGTGAAATATATATTGATAAAAACGACTTTTTAGAAGTTGTGCCAAATAATAAATACAAACGCCTAGCAATAAATAAAGAGGTCCGCCTGAGAAACTCTTACGTTATCAAAGCAACTAGTTTTGATAGTGACAAAAATGGTAATGTACAAACTATCTACTGTACTTATGATTCAGATACTTTAGGTAAAAATCCATCGGATGGAAGAAAAATTAAGGGTGTTATTCATTTTGTTGAATCCAGTAAAGCTATTAGCGCTGAATTTAGAATATATGATCGCCTTTTTTTAGATTCAAATCCAGCTAAATTTGACGATCTATCAACCTCAATTAATCCGAACTCACTTGAAATAAAAAATGGTTTTATAGAGCCAAACTTATTAAATGCAAAAGCTGAAGTAGCTTATCAATTTGAGCGTGAGGGATATTTTTGTCGAGATAGCGAATCTGACAGTCTAATTTTCAATAAAACAGTTGGGCTCAGAGATACCTGGAATCAATAATCCATTTTTTTAATCCAGTCATTTACTCGCTTTACTTCAGAATACCTAGTTGTATCTATCTGGAGCGGTGTAACTGAAACAAAGTTATTAGAAATTGCATGGAAATCTGTGCCCTCAGAATTATCATCCTCCTTTCCATTTTCACCAATCCAATAAAGAGATGCGTCCTCTTTATCTTTAATACTTGATTCAGATTTACTCCTACTTCCTAAACGCGTTCCCTTAATACCCTTTATTTCTGCAAGAGGAATATCTGGAACATTCACATTAATAATAGTGTTAAAACATAGTTCAGATTTATCAATTTGGGTAACTAATCTCTTGGCGATTTCACCTGCTGTCTCGAAGTGATTACACTCCCAGCTAGCTAAAGACATTGCAATTGATGGAAGCCCTAAAAACCGACCTTCTATAGCCCCAGCAACAGTTCCAGAATAGATAGTATCATCCCCCAGATTTGCACCAAAATTAATACCAGTGACAACTAAATCAATTGATTCCTTTATAAAACCACACAGTGCCAAATGAACACAGTCAGTAGGTGTTGCATTTATCGCATAAACATTTTTCTCGATTTGAACTGGTTTTAATGGCTTTCCAATAGTTAATGAACTACTTGCTGCAGATTTATTTTCACTTGGAGCTACAACAATAACTTCTGCAATTTCACTTAGTGATTTTGTAAGCTGTTTGATGCCTCTAGCTTGATAGCCATCGTCATTACTTATAAGAATTCTCATTAACTAATTGTCAAGATAATCTTATCTTTATTCACGCCTACTTTTACAGTTCCACCAGAACTTAGCTTACCAAAAAGAAGCTCGTCAGCGAGTGGTTTACGTATTTCTCTTTCAATTAATCTGATCATTGGACGAGCACCCATCATAGAATCATAACCATTTTCTGCAAACCATTTTCGAGCCGTATCAGAAACAATTAATGAAACATTCTTTTTCTCAAGAACATCTTCGAGTTCAAATAAAAATTTATTAACTACATAGACAACGACTTCTTCATTCAGTTTATTAAAGTAAATAATTTCTGAAAGGCGATTTCTAAACTCTGGTGTAAAAATCTTTTTGAGCTCACCTTCATAATCAAGAGAATGATCTTGTTCATTAAAACCTATGGAGGCTCTTTGAACATTTTGAGCTCCAACATTAGAAGTCATAACAAGTACCACATTACTAAAGTCAACTTCACGGCCATTTGCATCAGTAAGCTTTCCATGGTCCATAACTTGCAACAAGATATTAAAGATATCTGGGTGAGCTTTCTCAATTTCATCCAGTAAAAGAACTGCATAAGGATTACTATTAACTGCCTCAGTTAACAAGCCTCCCTCATCATAACCTACATATCCAGGAGGAGAGCCTATAAGTTTAGAAATAGCGTGCCTCTCCATATATTCTGACATATCAAATCTCAATAGTTTGACACCCATAATCCTTGAAAGCTGTTTACAAATTTCAGTTTTGCCAACTCCTGTAGGCCCAGCAAATAAAAAAGAGCCCATTGGCTGCTCAACTGGAGAGAGCCCAGATCGAGAAAGTTTTATTGCAGTTGATAAAGACTCAACAGCACTATCTTGTCCAAAGACACCTAACTTAAGATCACTTTCTAGATTTTTAAGTAAAGATTTATCATCACTGGTAATTTGGCGAGAAGGAATGCGTGCTAACTTAGCAACAATATTTTCGATATCAGGAACACCAATGTTGACTTTACGCTTTGATTTAGGAAGTATCTGCTGAAGAGCGCCAACTTCATCGATGACATCAATCGCCTTATCTGGAAGGCGTCTATCTCCAATATGTCGATGAGTTAACTCTGCTGCAGAAACCAAAGATGCAGCTGAATACTTAACCTTATGATGTGATTGATAATATTTTTTTAGTCCGTGTAAAATTTTAATCGTATCTTCAACTGAAGGTTCTTCAATATCAACTTTTTGAAAACGCCTTGTAAGAGCATGATCTTTTTCAAAAATCTTGCGATATTCATCATAGGTTGTAGACCCTATACATTTGAGTGATCCATCTGCTAGAGCTGGTTTAAGAAGATTTGAAGCGTCCAAGGAGCCGCCAGAAACGCTACCTGCTCCAATTAAAGTATGAATTTCATCAATAAAGAGTACCGAATTTTTATCTTTTTCTAAATCTGTAAGCACTGACTTTAATCGCTTTTCAAAATCACCTCTATACTTTGTTCCTGCAATTAAAACTCCAACATCTAGAGAATATATAGTTGTATTTTTTAGAATTTCAGGGACCTGCCCATCTACTATTCTCTTTGCTAAGCCTTGAGCAATAGCAGTCTTTCCAACTCCAGCTTGGCCAACAAGTAATGGGTTATTTTTTCGGCGTCTTGATAAAATCTGAACAGTTCTAAGCACCTCTTCCTCTCTACCAAGAAGAGGATCAATTTCACCAAGTCTAGCTTTTTCACATAAATTAGTTGTAAAAGATTCAAGAGAAGATGGTTTAGCGTGTTTATCACCCTCAACTTTTTTTACTTCTTCAACTGGGTTTTCAGCTAGATGTGAGGAAATCCCTTCCATAACATCCAATCTGGAAATATTATTTAATTTAAGCATATAAACAGCATGCGATTCTTTTTCGGAAAAAATACTTACAAATACATTCATCGCATTTACGGAATTTTTTTGAGCAGACTGGGCCTGGTAAACACTCCTCTGAAGTACTCTTTGAAATCCCACAGTTGGCACGATATCTATTTCTGCATCTTCAGAAATAATTGGAGTATGTGAGTCAATATATTGCTCAAGTTCAGCACGAAGCTCATCGATGTTGACTCGCTTACCTCGAAGAAATGCAATAACCTCATCCATATTAAGAAGTGCTAATAATAGATGCTCTACAGTAACGAACTCAAGACGACGATTTCTAGCCTCAGTCATCACCATATTAATCTCTTGCTGTAATCCTTGTTCAATCATAAAATACTGTTTTTGTTATTCACTAAATTAATACTTAATTTTAACACCACTATAGGCAATTTGAATCAAAATAAAATTCAAATTAACTAATAAAAATAGCTAGACAGATTTCAATTTACTTTCAAAATCTTCCCTGTTATGATATCCACCACATAATTGACGATAACCTGTTAGGGAAGAACGCGCATGAAGAAGTCGCCAATTATCAAATGTTAAAACTTTTCCAGGATCCAACATAAACTCGAATTGACGGCTTGAATCATTTGCTAGATTGTGAAATATTTTATAAGCATCATAAAACTTAACCATTTGCTCATGTTCCAGTCTAAAAGGTGCACGATCGTGATTATTAAAGCTTACTTGAATAACATCGCCATTATCATTAATCCGAAATAAAGGTCGCTGTGCTTCTAAATAAGTATCTGGCTTGATATAGCGCCCAGGTATACAAACAGTGCAAAGAGTATTAAAAGCATCAGGGAACTCACACCTCATTTTTTCTGCAATTGCAAGGCCATCAATTAATTGATTTTCGCCACCCATAGAATCTCTTTTAATACAGTGTAAAGTTTGAAGTCCTGGCGCATCATGGACATATGTACCATCTGTATGAGGCTCAATAGCCAATGATGTAAAAGCAGTATCATCAGGGCTTTCAAGCTTATTGTCCCAAACAGAAAAACCTCCAAAAATAGAGTTTCTAATATAAGCTACTCTCTCCATAAGATCTTTTGTTGCTCCTGGAGTCTCAGGAGTCTCTGTCACTAGAGCAAAACCAACTCTTTGAATATGGCTCAACCAAGTTTTTACCCCTCCATCACTCATAACCTCCTTATATGTCATTTCAGGAAAGATTGTAATTTCTCCTGGACCATTCCAGCAACTTGAAGAATTCATTGCATATGATTGAGGGAGACATGGCTCTGAAGCAGACTGAAGTAATTCAAAAGAAAGGCTGCTTTCAGATTCATCTTTCCACTTAATTAAAATATGATTCGAGTTTTTATCAATTGATACTTTGTCTACAGAGATATTAAGTGGGCTACTGAAAACATCAATTTGGCGCTGCTTAGTATCTGGATGAAGATCCACTAAACTCTCACTATGATCTTTTAACCAAAGCCAGGGAAAACAACTTGAAGAATTATTACTCCAAAAAATATTTAAACCATCATTTACCGATTCGATAGATTTAATTAGCATTATAGGTCCTTAAAAAATTAATCATAAACTCACCTCTCTTAAAACAGACATCAAGGGCTGTTGATTTTTACGAGAATACTCGATTACCTGGGAAACTTTAGTCTGAGCAACATCATATGAATATGTACCACAGACCGCCTCTCCATCAATATGAATTTTAAGCATAATTGCCTCAGCAGCTAAAAATTCTTTATGGAAGAATTGTCTTAATACCTCTACTACAAACTCCATTGAAGTATAGTCATCATTTAATAAAATTACTTCAAATCGATTGGGGATTTTAATTTTTTGTTTTGAAATTTTTGATTCAACTTTATTCATTATATTAACTTATTGATTTTCTAATTAGGAAGATCATTGTAACTATCGTCACTATGAGGGCAGGAAGAAAGGAACTAAAAAGAGGGCTAAATTCAAAACTCAAAGCTACCGCCCCACCAACGCGAGATAATAATTCAAATATCAAACCAAGTGCTGCGCCAAAAAATACCTTTCTACCAAATGTTACATCCCTTGATGAACCAAAAATAAACAACATTGCTAATAAAATCATAGCAATTAGAGTTAAGGGTTTAGCTAATCTTTTATAGAACTCCACCTCAAAAATAACAGACCTTAACTTATTATCAGATAAAAACTGAATTTGTTTAAAAATGTTCCAAGTTGTTAGTTCATCTGGCTCTTTTTTTAAACCAGAAATTAAATCTTTATCAAATGAGACGGTCTTATTATACAAATTACGACTTTTTAAAGATATAGCTTCATAGTTATCACCATCAGTTTTATCAATTGAAAAAATCTGGCTATCCTCCATATTTAAAGAATTACCATCAAACTTAGCATTTTTGGATTTAATAACTCTCTCAATTTTATTAGATGAGTTAATTTCAATTATCGTAATTCCACTAAAAAACTTACCATCAGTATTATTTTTAACATTTATAAAATTATCTCCATCTCTAATCCAGAATCCATCTTGATTACTTTTGGAGCTATCTTTACTTAGAGAATAAGAACGACTATTTTCAGCATAATTTGATAATATTGGTGCTACTAATTCTCCAATTACAATTATAGCTATCATAAAAATAAGAGCATTTTTTATAGCTAACCAAGTAATTTTTAATATCGAATTTCCTGAAATGCGAAAAATAAGAAGCTGGTTAGTAGAGGCCAAGTGACCCATACCAAGAACACAACCCAACAAAATCACAGGTGAAGCTTGACTATATGCAACCTCAGGTGTTTGCAAAATTATGTATTTAAAGGCACCCAATATTGTATAGTTTTCGGTGCCCACCCTATTTAACTCAGTTAAAAAATTAAAAAAACTATAAATACTGAGCCAAACTATTAGTACAACTAGTGTGTAACTTAAAAGTGTTTTAGTAATATAACGGTCGCGTATTTTCATTAAAATAACATATATAAATAATTGATTTTACTAAAGCAAGTCTCTCTATGCCTAATATTCATAACCACAAAATCTTAATTCTAGACTTTGGCTCTCAATATACTCAACTAATAGCAAGAAGGGTAAGAGAGATTGGAGTCTATTGTGAATTGTTACCTTATGATGTTAGCCCTCATTTTATTGAAAAATTTAACCCTAGTGGGATTATTCTTTCTGGTGGGCCAGATACTGTTATTCAGTTAGATGCTGCCAGAGCTCCAAAAATTGTTTTTGATTTGCATGTTCCTATTTTAGGTATATGTTACGGAATGCAGACTATGGCAGTTCAATTAGGTGGTGAAGCTAAAAGTTCTGAAAAATCTGAGTATGGCTTTACCCAGATTCGTGCTAGAAATCATTCAAAACTTTTATCAAATATTAAAGATAAAACTAATTCAGCGGGACATGAGCTCTTAGATGTTTGGATGAGTCATGGAATAGAGGTAACAAAACTACCTCTAAATTTTGAATTAATAGCTTCTACTAACAACTGCCCTATTGCGGGCTTTGCAGATGAAAATAAAAATTACTTTGGACTGCAATTTCATCCCGAAGTTACTCATACTAAGCAAGGGGTTCAAATTTTAAAAAGATTTGTCATTGATATCTGTGAATGTAATACAAATTGGACTACAGATAATATTATTAAAGATTTATTAGCAAATATAAAAAAGAAGGTTGGTAATAAAAAAGTACTTTTAGGACTTTCGGGTGGTGTAGATTCTTCAGTAGTAGCAATGCTTTTACATCAATCAATTGGAGAGCAGCTAACCTGTGTTTTTGTAGATAATGGTTTACTAAGGCTTAATGAGGGAGACGAAGTAATGGAAACTTTTTCTCAAAATCTTGGTGTAAAGGTTATAAGAGTAAATGCTCAAAATTATTTTTATAATAAACTTTCAAATGAAAGTGACCCTGAAGTGAAAAGGAAAATTATAGGTAAAGCATTTATAGATGTATTTGATCAAGAAGCAAAAAAAATAAAAAATATTAATTTTTTAGCACAAGGCACTATTTATCCTGATGTAATTGAGTCTGCTGGTGCTGCCTCAGGCAAAGCAAAAGTTATCAAATCTCATCATAATGTTGGAGGCTTGCCTGATAATATAAGATTTGAATTAGTAGAGCCGCTTAAAGAGCTATTTAAAGACGAGGTAAGAACTATTGGTGTAGCTCTTGGATTACCAAAAAAAATGCTCTATCGACATCCTTTTCCTGGGCCAGGCCTAGGAGTAAGAATTCTTGGTCCAGTAAGTGAAGAGTTTGTAGAAATTCTTAGACAGGCTGATTATATTTTTATGGAAGAATTAAATAAACAAAAACTATATGACAAGGTTAATCAAGCCTTTGCAGTTTTTTTACCAGTTAAATCCGTAGGTGTAACTGGTGATGAAAGAAGATATGATTATGTTATTGCTCTTCGTGCAGTTGAGACAGTTGACTTTATGACTGCACGATGGGCAAGACTACCATATGAATTTTTAGATCATGTTTCTAATAGAATCATGAATGAGATTTCACGTGTATCAAGAGTGGTTTATGATATTTCAGGAAAGCCACCTGCAACTATTGAGTGGGAGTAACCAAAAACTCTAATGCCATTCCTTCCAAAAGGTTTAAAAAGAGAATACTTGAGATAGATATTTCATAAGTCATAGACTTTTCTGTATATAAAATTATAAATAAAGACTAAATTGCAGATCTTATATTGTCATTCTCGTTCGTAAATTACATACAAGCAATTAGTTGATAATTTAATTATCGCTAAATTCATAATTAGCTCAAACTATAAGCAAGCATATTAGAAGGACTAGTCAAATAAGATTTTTAAATCAGATACTTATAAGTATATTGTTATTGAGTGGCGCTAACTTCATAGTAAAGAATCTACTTTGAATCGTCAGGCTGCTATAAAATTTCATCTGGATTCATAAAATTGCAATAACTTATACTTTACGAGAATAAATGATTTTACGGAAGAAATGAAAAATGAAAAAAATATTAATAAAAGCTTTAAATGACCCCTTTTATGCTTTTCATGTTTTGAAAACACGGTACATTAATCTATCTTTTAGAAAGTTGATTTTTACTAATACCAAAGAATTTCGTTCAGAATCTGATAACGGGTTATATAGTGGAGCAATTATTAAAGCTCTAAATAATCAAAAATCCTTTGAAAAATTTAAAAGGCATTATTCGTATAGAGATATCTTAGAGCATGTAAATCGTGAGCATGGAAGTGATTATCTCGAAATTGTTAGGAAACGAAAAGATGGATTGCTCGAGAAAGCTATAAAAAATGTTCTGAGATCTGATGACTTAGGTAAGCCAATTAAATATAAATATAGTGGCATTGATTTTCCTCTATCACCTACAACCCTTAGGTATCTTAAAGTAGCTTCCGATTTGAATGGTTTGTTTCCAGATGATTTATGCGATGTTGCAGAAATTGGTTGCGGATATGGAGGCCAAGCATATGTAAATGATCAACTTTTAAATGTTGAAATGACAACATTATTTGATTTACCGTTTGTAAATAAGTTGATTGAGAGATATTTAAATGCATTACTTATGAAGGGTGCATTCAAAACAATATCTATAAATCAAGCAATATCTAAGAATTATGATTTAGTGATAAGTAACTACGCATTTTCTGAACTTCCGTCTGCTCTTCAGAACGCTTATATTAAGAAAGTATTATCGCGCTCAAGTCGAGGTTATCTAACTATGAATAGTGGACTGGGAGGAGCCTCATCTGAAGGGAAAATGACTTTGGATGAACTTAGAGAGAGGCTTCCAGAATTTGAAGTTTACAAAGAAGAACCTATTTCATCAACCTTTAATTATATTATTGTATGGGGACATAATACAGAATTTGCCAACTCTAATATGCATCTGAAAAAGGTTTAAAATGTGCACGAGCACTGGTTTACTAAGTAAAAATAAGAGTGTTAAGGGAATTTAATTTCAATCATTTATGATAACAGCATTCATTACTGGATTTTTTCTTGGAATCTCTCTAATAGTTGCAATTGGCGCTCAAAATATCTTTGTTATAAGACAAGGTATTCTTGGTCAACATGTTTTCTATGTTGCTTTATTTTGCGCAATTTCTGATGCTTTTTTAATCTGTATCGGTGTTGCTGGAATATCATTTTTTTTAAATAATTTCACCTCCCAAAACTTGGACTTACTTTTTGGACTATCCGCTCTTTGGCTTTTAGGTTATGGGGTTTTCCGGTTGATATCTGCATTCAAATCAAACGCAGTTTTTAAGATTGAAAAGTCACCATCAAATGGTATTGTTCCAACTTTATCAATTCTTGCAGCTCTAACATTTGCTAACCCGCATGTTTATTTAGATACGATGGTTCTAATTGGATCCGTATCTCAACAATTTGCAGATAATCAGAAGATTGCATTTGCTTTAGGAGCATCTATAGCTAGCTTTTTTTTCTTTTTTATTCTTGCTTATGGTGCAAAACTATTAGCTCCATTAATGCAAAAAAATATCTCATGGCGTATTTTAGATTTCTTTATAGCTTTAATTATGTTTACTATAGCATTCAAACTTGCTTATGAAGGTAATTGGATTTAATAATTGATATTTGATAAAATTAATCTATGGATATAGACATAAAATGGATGCAAATCGCTATTAATGAAGCTAAGATGGCGATGAATGAAAATGAAATTCCAGTTGGTGCTGTCCTCGTTAAAAATAATAAATTAATTACTAAAGCTCACAATCAGCCTATATTTAAAAATGACCCAACTGCACATGCTGAAATACAGGTAATTCAAAAAGGTGGCAAAATAAAAAAAAACTATCGACTACCTGATACAACATTGTATGTAACACTAGAGCCCTGTGCTATGTGCTTTGGTGCAATTATGCATGCTCGAATTGAGAGAATTGTCTTTGGTGCATATGATCCCAAAACAGGAGTATGTGGCTCCTGCGGTGATTTAAGTAATGCAGCTTTTTTTTCACATAAAATCAAAATTCATGGTGGGGTTTTGAAAAATGACTGTAGTGAATTACTTAAAATATTTTTCAAAAAACGTCGAAAGGCAATATAAGTTTAATTATTCTAAAAAAAATATTATCTTAACTAAATGAAAATGACTAAGATATAATTAAATTTTTTTACACTTCACTAATTCATGAAAAGTAGCTCTAGCATTTCAAATAATTCAATTAATAATGACTTTATTTCAACACTAATTAAACAATTATTATCATCAAAAATATTAATTCTCATCATTACTAGTCTTTTTACATTTTTAGCAGTGATTTATTCCGATAATCAAAAACCTACTTACATCACAGATGCTCTAATAGAAATCGGTGGCTACCAATATATGGAAAATGGACAATATAAACTAAAATTAATTAGGGACAGAGATTCTTTAATTGAAGATTTAGAAATTGCATTTAACTTACAAAATAGTATTCAATTTCCAATAATATTTAGACCTCAACTATCTAATTTAATTCATTTAAAAGTTAAATCTTATAATTCAAAAGAAGGTTTAGCTACCGGAAAGAGAGTACTAACTTTTCTATTAGATAGAAATAAAGGGGTGCTAAAAAAATTAAAATCGAAAGATAATGCATTAAACCTTGAAATAGCTGACGTTAATAATAAAATGGATTTCATTAGGGCTCAACAAAAAAACATTAACGAAGCTAAAATAAATAACATTGAAAACTCAATAGTAGAATTGAAGAAAAAACTAGCTTTTGATATAGAAAGAAATATATTTCGGAATAATAAAAATAAGCTATATATTGAGAATAATCTTTCAAACCTTAATATAGAATTGCCTTCTATAGATTTTAAAATTCGAGAATTAAGAAAAATAATTGTTCAAGATACTGAAAATTTAACGCTCTTATCAACTTCCCCTGATATTTTGATACAAATGGCATCTAGAGTCCCAACATTGAACTCTGTGATTTATGGCTATAAAATTAAACTTATAGAATTTGAAACAGAAAAATCTTCTATACAAAATGAGATTTCAATGTTAAGTGATTCATTAAATAATTGGGTAGAAACTGATGAATACTCTGTTAATTCTTTCGACACAATACAAGAAATATCTTTATTAGAGAAAGAATTGGAAGTAACTAAAAATACTGGGATAGTTAATGCAAATTCATCATCTGATTACTTTTTTGGTGAGCAATCCTATTATTATGAATTAGTTGAAAGAAAGAAGGGGCTGATTCAAAAAAAATTATTAGAGGAAAAAGAACTTGAACAAGGTAGTACATCAGAATTTAAGTTTATTAACTCAATTAATACACGAGAGGTTTTTAAAAATAATAGTTTGTACGGAACATTAGGCTTAATTTTTGGTTTTCTGTTTAGTATTTTAATTGTAGTTGTAAGTGAATCGTTGAAAGCATCTAGAAAAAATTAATGCACGAATAGTTTCTTATGTGCTGAACATCCCGCCATTAACATGTAATGTTTGAGCGGTAATATAAGAGCCACTATCGTCCGCAAGAAACAAAACTGCTTGTGCAATTTCATTAGTCGTGCCTAATCTGCCCATAGGAATTTGAGCAGCTAGTGCTAACTTTTGATCTTCTGGAAGGTTATCTGTCATGTCTGTCTCAATAAAACCTGGGGCAATTGCGTTAACTGTAATACCCCTTGTACCAACTTCTCTAGCTAACGATTTTGTAAACCCCATAATTCCAGCTTTTGCAGCAGCATAGTTAGACTGGCCAGCATTTCCCATAGCACCAACAACAGAAGTAATAGATATAATTCTTCCAGATCGTTTTTTTATCATGCCCCTCAAAACAGCTTTTGACATCTTATAAACTGAAGTAAGATTAGTATTAATAATATCATTCCACTCATCTTCTTTCATTCTGACAAGAATATTATCACGAGTTATGCCAGCATTATTAATTAGTATATCTACAGTAC
>Ga0209482_1000151_pt1 | contig 59334 bp, 57 predicted proteins | sample CoawatmetaG10DNA_FD_187512 | JGI IMG/M metagenome (GOLD analysis project Ga0209482, IMG submission 187512) | Marine microbial communities from the West Antarctic Peninsula - Coastal water metaG104-DNA (SPAdes) (version 2) | ecosystem: Environmental > Aquatic > Marine > Coastal ...
GGGCTGGCACTGATCTGGAGCCGCTCGGAGCGAGTCGCGGCGGGTGTGCTGGCTCGGCCAACGATCGCGACCTTCGCCGCGCGGGTCGAGCGAGTCGAGCCGCTGGTGGCGCGGGGTCTTGTGCGCGTGCGGCTCGCGCCGATCCGGGTGCTGGCGGTGCCCGAGCGGCGCGGGCCGCCGCAGCCATTGCCGACGCTGCCTGCACATCTTCGCGTCAATCTGACCGAGGCCGATGTTCCAGTCGGGCTGGTGCCGGGGGCGACGCTGTTGCTGTCGGCGCGGTTGATGCCGCCGCCCGAGCCGGCCGTGCCCGGAGCCTATGATTACGCCCGCACCGCCTGGTTTGACGGGATCGGCGCGACCGGGCGTGGCTTCGCGCCGATCCGCATCATCGCTGGCGGTGGTACGGCGGCGGAAGTTGGGCTGCGCGTGCGATTGTCGCAGCATATTCAGGCGCAAGCGGGCGGGGGCGGGGCCGGGGGCATTGCCGCCGCGCTGGCAACAGGCGACCAGGGCAGCATCCCGATGGCCGATAATGAGGCGATGCGTCGTTCGGGCCTTGCGCATCTGCTCTCGGTCAGCGGCTTGCACATCACGGCGGCGGTCGGCGCAGTGATGGTGCTGGTGATGCGGCTGCTCGCGCTCAGCCCGTGGCTGGCCTTGCGCTGGCGCTTGCCGCTGATTGCAGCGGGGGCGGGGGCGCTCGCGGCGATCGGCTACACGCTGCTGACCGGTGCCGAAGTGCCGACGATCCGATCGTGCGTCGCCGCGCTGTTCGTGCTCATCGCGCTGGCGCTGGGGCGCGAGGCGTTGACGCTGCGGCTGGTCGCGGCGGGCGCGGTGGTGGTGTTGCTGCTCTATCCCGAGGCGCTGGCGGGGCCGAGCTTCCAATTGTCCTTTGCCGCCGTCGCCTCAATCATCGCGCTCAACGAACATCCGACGGTGCGCGGCTGGTTCGGCCCGCGCGAGCAATCGCGGCTGGCAAAACTGGCGCGCGAACTCGCGTCCTTATTGTTGACGGGCCTTGTCGTGGAACTGGCGCTGCTGCCGATTTCGCTATTCCACTTTCAGAAAGCCGGGGTGTACGGCGCGGTCGCCAATATCGTGGCGATACCGCTGACCACCTTCGTGACGATGCCGCTGGAAGCGCTGGCATTGCTGTTCGATTGCATCGGCGCGGGGGCACCGTTCTGGTGGGCGACGGCGCGCTCGCTCGATCTGTTGCTGTGGATCGCACACACCACCGCCGCCATTCCGGGATCGGTCGCGCCGCTGCCCGCCATGCCCGGCGCGGCTTACGCCCTGATGGTGGTGGGTGGCCTGTGGCTGGCTTTATGGCGCACGCGCTGGCGGCGGTTGGGGCTCTTGCCGCTGGCGGCGGGCGCGCTGTGGGCGCTGCTGACGCCCGCGCCCGACGTGCTCGTGACGGGCGATGGTCGCCACGTCGCGATCCGCACCGGGCGTGGTGATCTGGCGCTGCTGCGCGACCGTACCGGGGATTACACCGCCGACATGCTGGCCGAGAATGGCGGGATTGAGGACCTACCGGTGCTGATGTCCGAGCAGCCCGAGGCGCGCTGCAGCCGCGACCTGTGCCTGATGACGCGCCGCGCGGGCGACCGCGACTGGCGCATCCTCGCGACGCGCAGCGCCTACCTCGTCCCCGCGCCCGATCTGATCGCGGCGTGCGCCGAGGCCGACATCGTCATCAGCGAACGCCGCCTGCCGCGCCGCTGCGCACCGCGCTGGCTAAGGCTTGATCGCGCGACGCTGGCGCGCAGCGGCGGCGTGGCGATCGCGCTGGGCACGGCCTCGGTGCGGACCGTCCGTCATGCGGGCGACCGGCATCCTTGGGTGACGATGCCGGTATCATCGAAGCTGTCGCGGTTCCGCAAAGGGAACAAGGCTCGCCGCCGCTGAGGGCGGTCGATTTCGCTTTGGGTCGGGGGTGAGTTAGCCAGCGGCGCGGCGCTTCGGCCTTTTATTTGATTGGAGCCAGCGTGATGGAGCTACCTTTCACCACCCATACCGTTTTGGGCGCAGTCCCCACAAACAGCGGCATATGCAGATTGTAGGAGGTAAAAACATGGATCTCGGTCGGAACTGGGTCGAGCAAATGCGTGGTCATGAAGCCTTCTGCTGTTGCACCCGGTGGCAGTTTGGGGGGCTTCATCGCGAGACAACTGACATTAAACGGACGGGAAGACAGCACGTGTCCGTCCGGCGCAACGACGACGCGATAGTTGCCTCCCATCACGTAGGTGGCGGCATCCTGCTGGGCCGTCAGCAAGTAGACCGCGACTGGCCCCCCATTGGGCGACGGTAGCACGACCGTATTGAACGGTGCTGGCGTGCACGGTTCGTACTTTTGCGCCTTCGCGCGTTCGACCGCTATCTCGCGTGCGTGCGCGAGGAAGGCTTGCGACGGGGTGAGCGCTACCGGTTGGGGCAATTGTTCCTGACGCACCACCTTTCCGCCACGAACATCGGCGACGAAAAAGGCCTGGGCGGTTGCATTGCTCTCGCGGTAGTAGGTCACGTGCAAGGTTTGCTCGTCGGACACTTCGACGACATATCCGCCCACGCCGGTCAGTTGATCTTTCGGGACTGCGGCCATCAGCGCATCGGTGCTGACCCAGGCCGCACGATCGAAACCGTAAATTAGCCTCCCGGTGTTGGACGCGTGCGCGATGCGCTGCTCGTTGGAAGGCGCAGTTGGGGAAGGCGCGGTTGATCCCGGAACGGCAGATGGAGGCCTGCCCGCATCCTGACCGGGGACCGCCGAGATTAAAGCGATCAAAGGCAATAGCATCGGCTGTCTCCCGCAAAGACAGATACCTGACCTATGGTCTGTGGTTAGACAATGCCGGCACGAACAAAAAGCGTTCGCACCGTTTAAGATTGCTGGCCATCGCCAGAATCGACGTCAAACTTTTCTACATAGCGCTGTGTTTCGGTAGCGCTCGGCGACTGTCTACTTCTCCCTCAGTCGTACCGCCGCAAAATCCCGGCCAGCTTGCCCTGCACGCGCACTTGCGCGGGCGCATAACGCTGCGGGTCATACGCCCGGTTCGCCGGGTCGAGCCGGATCATCGCGCCTTCGCGGCGGAAGAATTTGAGCGTCGCTTCGCTGTCTTCGATCAGCGCCACGACGATCTCGCCGTCGCGCGCCACTTCCTGGCGCTTGATGAGCGCATAATCGCCATCGAGGATCCCGGCTTCGACCATCGAATCCCCGGCGACTTCCAGCGCATAATGCTCGCCACTGCCGAGCAAGGCGGCGGGGACGGCGAGCATCGAAGCACCTTCGAATGCCTCGATCGGCACACCGGCGGCGATGCGGCCGTGCAGCGGGATTTCGATCACGTCATTAGCAGGCTCAGGCATCGCGCGAACGTTGGCGGCGGGCGCAGTGGTCGTCTTGGTCGGGGTGTTGCTGCCGCGTTCGGGCATTTTCAGCACTTCGAGCGCGCGTGCGCGATTGGGCAGGCGGCGGATGAACTGGCGTTCCTCGAGCGCGCTGATCAGGCGGTGGACGCCCGATTTGGATTTGAGATCGAGCGCTTCCTTCATTTCCTCGAACGAGGGCGACACGCCGGTCTCATCAAGCCGGTCGTTGATGAAGCAGATCAGCTCATGCTGCTTGCGCGTTAGCATCGCTCGGGCCCTTTCGTCGGAACAGACTGCGAACCTATACGGAACGAAAAATCGCGCGTCAAGCGTGGGCTTTAGGGGAGCGCGAGGATTTCCACCGAGTCGCCCGCAATCGCCGCTGCCGCATGCGGCGCGCGCGCGATCAGGCAATCCGCCTCGGCAAGCGTCCGCAGCAACGAGGAGTCCTGGCGCTGTGCCACATACACGCGCCCATCGCGGGTTTGCGCCCGGAGATAATCCTGCCGCCGGTCATTGGCGGGCAGGGCCGCGCCCAGTATGGCGGTGCGTAAGACCAGCACGGCCGCACGCGCGCCGCTCAGATGCGCGATCAGCGGGCGCAGGAACACCGTCGCGGTCACGAAGGCCGACACCGGGTTGCCGGGCAGGCCCAGCACCGTCATCCCGCGCAAGCGCCCCGCCAGCATCGGCTTGCCGGGCCGTAGCGCGATCCGCCAGAAATCGATCGTCCCGCCCGCAGCTTCCAGCGCCGGGCGGATTAGGTCATGGTCGCCGACCGAAGCGCCCCCGGTGGTGACGAGAATGTCGGCGTCCACCGCAGCAAAGGCGGCGGCGATGGCATCGAGCCGATCGGGCAGGATGCCGAGCGGGAGGATGTCGACCGGTAAGTCGGCCAGCAACGCCGCCAGCATCACGCTGTTGGATTCGGGCAAGGCGTCGGGGGCCCCGCTCGCCCCTGGGGCGACCAGTTCGTCACCGCTCGCCACCACCGCGACGCGCAACCGCCGCGCGACCGTCAGCGCGCCGTGCCCGGCGATCGCCGCCAGCGCGAGACGCGCTGCCGTCAGCCGCTCGCCCTTGGCGATGAGCAGCTCTCCGCTGGTGAAATCGAGCCCTTTGCGACGGATATTGCCGCCGCGCACCGGTCCGTCGCCGGACAGAGTAAGGCTGTCGCCGTCGCGGGCGGCCTCTTCCTGGACCAGCACGCTATCGGCTCCGGATGGGAGCGCCGCACCGGTGAAGATGCGCACGGCCTCCCGCGCGCCGCACGTCCCGTCAAAGGGTCGCCCGGCGGCGCTCTCGCCAATCACGCGCAGCGGGCCCGGCAAATCGTCGAACCGCACCGCATAGCCATCCATCGCCGACAGGTCGGCATAAGGCTGCGTGCGCAGCGCACAGACGTCGCTCGCCAGCCAGCGACCCGCTGCCGCCGCCAAAGGCACCGTTTCCGTCGCCACCGCGGTGCCCAGCGCGAACAGGCGCTCTTGCGCTTCGGACACGGAGATCAGGGGAGCGGGCATAAGGCAGCTTTCAAACGTGTAAGGGGGATCAGCGCGCCGCCAGGCGGGGCGTCGCGCTTGCCATCGTCAAACGCGTGATCGTGCCGCCCGCATCGCCGCGCTGCACGTCGAACGTGCCGCCAAGCTGCCGGGCCAGTGTCGTCGCGATCGTCAGCCCGAGACTGGTCGGAAGCGTGATGTCAAAGTCGGTCGGCAAGCCTACGCCATTGTCGGTGACGGAGAGGTTCAACAGGCCGTCAGCGCTTTTAACACGGATATCGATCTGCCCGGTTTCGCGGTCGGCAAAGCCGTGTTCGAACGCATTCGCCACCGCTTCCGCCAGGATCAAGGCGAGCGGGATCAGCGCATTGGGATCGAGCACCATGTCCGCTTGCGCGTCGACCCGGCACGCAATGCCGGGCTTGCCGCCAGCCTCGGCGAGATCGGCGACCAAATCGGTTATGAACCGATCCAGCGCGACCTGACCACCGCTCACATCATAGAGCTGGCGCTGGATCCGGCCGATCAGCTGAACGCGGTGGACGGCGTTGTCGAGAATCTGCCGCGCCCCCGCATCGGTAAGGGCGCGACGCTGGACGCTGAGCAAGGCCGCAACCATCATCAGATTGTTCGACACACGATGTTGCAATTCGTTGAACAGCACATCGCTGCGCTCGACCAGATCGAGCCGCTGGGCCGCCAGTTCGCGCGTGCGCTCGCGTTCTTCGCGCAGCCGGGCATTGGCCTTTTGCATCATATCGACCAGCGCAATATCGACCGCGACGACGCCGATATAAAAGAGCAAGGCCGTCGCAGTGGGCGCTCCGATCTGAAAACTGAACAGCGGCGCGATGAAAAAGTACCAGGCGATAAGCCCGCACAGAATGGCCGACAGCACGCCGGGCCCACGACCCCAGAGAAAGGCCGAGATGATGACCGCCGGAAAGAAGGTGAGAAACGGAAATCCCGGCGGGAAATATGGGTTCAGCGCGCTGCGCAAAAGCCCGGCGAGAACAGCCGACAGCGCCGCGAAAACATAGGCAAGGATCGGGCGATCGGTCAGGAGCGGCAAACGTTCCAGCAGGTTCGGTCGTATGTCATTCATTCGGTCAGATACCAATTCCCTCAGGGCCGCGCAGTATTCTCGATCAAGATTCGGATACTCCGCCCGCCACCGTCGCGCATCCTACGCCATCGTATGACCGTGTCGCAAATGCGCGAACGGGGCGCGCCCGCCCGCCGAGTAGTTGCACGGAAACCACAGTGGTGTGGCAATCCCGGGCCTCTTCCCAAACTGTCACAATCGCGACATAATCTCGGCCTAGCCGCGCCTCAGCAACCAGACTGTACCAGTCGAAGACCGCTCAAAGCGCATCGCGCAGACACCCGCAAAGGGCGCTGCGCGCGTGTTGTCATGTCCGCAGTACGCTAAACTCAAAATGGGGAACATCGTGTCCAAATCACTCGTCGCAAAGTCCGCACTCCTGTTCGGCACCGCGTTTGTCGCGCTTGCCGGTGCCAGCGCTGCCAGCGCGCAGGATGCTCCTGCTGCTGCCGCAGCGACGCAGACGCCCGCCGAAGATAATCTCGGCGATATCGTCGTCACCGCGCAACGTCGCAGCGAGAACCTGCAGAAGGTGCCGGTTTCGGTCGGCGTGCTGCAGGGTGCCGATCTGCGCAACTTCACGGCGGGCGGCGGCGATACGCTGCTCGAACTCGCCAACCGCGTCCCCGGCCTTTATGCCGAGACGACCACCGGCAAGATCTTCCCGCGCTTCTACATTCGCGGCCTCGGCAACATCGATTTCTACCTCGGCGCCTCGCAGCCCGTGTCGATCATCCAGGACGATGTCGTGCTCGAGCATGTCGTGCTGAAGTCCAACCCGGTGTTCGACGTGAACCAGATCGAAGTGCTGCGCGGGCCGCAGGGCACGCTGTTCGGCCGCAACACCACGGCCGGCATCATCAAGTTCGACACGAACAAGCCGACCAACGATTATGAAGGCCGCGCGACGGCGTCCTATGGCAGCTACAACACCGTGTCGGTCGACGCCGGCGTCGGCGGGCCGATCGTCAAGGACGTGCTCTCGTTCCGCGTGTCGGGTCTGTATCAGCGTCGCGATAACTGGATCGACAACAGCTATACCGGCCCGAGCGATGACGGCACCGTCGGCGGCAAGAACAAGCTCGGCGGGTTCGAGGAGAAGGACGTCCGCCTCCAGTTGATGCTGACCCCGCCCGAAACCGGCTTCACCGGCATCGTTTCGGCGCATGCGCGCAATTACTCGGGCACTTCGACGATCTTCCATCGCGGCGCGATCAAGCTCGGCACCAACGATGTCAGCGCCGAACCGCGCGACAGCATCGCGCTCGACGAAGGCCATAACAATCCGCAGGCGTACCGGACCTATGGCGGCTCGTTCAACGCGAAGAACGATTTCGGCGCGGTCACGCTGACCTCGATCACGGCGTATGAATCGACGTCGGGCTATAGCCGCGGCGACACCGATGGCGGTGCCGCGGTCAATTTCGCGGGCGGCAAGTTCTATGGCGAGAGCCAGGGCCGCGTCCGCGACCTCGACCAGCTGAGCCAGGAACTGCGTCTGGCCAGCAATGGCACCGGGCGTTTCAAGTGGCAGATCGGCGGCATCTACTTTGAATCGCGCGATACGACCGAATTCGACCAGCGCGGTTTCTTCCTGCTCGACAATTCGTTCGGGACCAACCCGAACCCGAACAACTTCGTCGTCCTGCGCAACATCAACACGTCCTATGCCGGTTTTGGCCAGGCCAGCTACGAACTGCTCCCCAAGCTGACGCTGACCGGCGGCGTGCGCGTGACCTATGACGAAAAGACCACGCGCCTCGTCACGCCGCCGCGCAACGCAGCCGGCGTATCGACCTTCCCGGCTGCGGCCGCGAGCTATGTGCGCCTGGCCGATACCCAGCCGAGCTGGGAAGGCAGCCTCAACTATGCGGTCGAGCCGAACGTGAACGTGTTCGCGCGCGTTTCGCACGGTTTCCGCGGGCCGACGATCCAGGGCCGCAACGCCGTGTTCAGCTCGGCCTTCGTGACCGCGACGTCGGAGACGATCACGTCGTATGAGGCCGGCTTCAAGTCGAACCTGTTCGGCAACACGCTGCGTTTCAACGCGACGGGCTTCTACTACAAGGTCCACAACATCCAGCTGAACGGCAACGACGCCAACAATAACGGCCTGCTGTTCAACGCCAACCAGGCGCAGGCGTGGGGCGGCGAAGCGGAGCTGACCTGGCGTCCGGTGCCCGAGTTCACGCTCGGCCTGGGTGGCAGCGTGCTGCACACCGAGATCAACGACACGCGCGTTTATGCACCGGTCTGCAAGCTCAACGGCGTCGTCACCTGCACCGTGCTCAACCCGACGATCAATGTCGGCGCGGCGACGCTCGCGCAGATCAACGGCAACGTCCTGCCCGACGCGCCGAAATATCAGCTCGATGCCAATGCGCGGTATGACTATCCGCTCGGCAATGGCGGCAAGCTGTTCCTCGCGGGCGACGTCACGCTGCAGGGCTATACCAGCTTCGTGCCGTACAAGACGATCGAGTACACCTCGGACGGCACTTTCGAGGCTGGCCTGAAGGGCGGTTACGCCGCGCCGGACAACAAGTACGAACTGGCCGTATTCGTGCGCAACCTGACCAATGAGAAGAACCTGAAGGGCGTGCTCGATAACTACAACGCTGCCGTGTTCAACGACCCACGCATCATCGGCGTGTCGCTGAGCGGCAAGTTCTAAGGGGCTGAGGGCGCGGCCTGCTTCGGCGGGCCGCGTTCACCGTTGGGGGCCAAACCGAATATGCGCGCCGCCAGAGCGCAGGGATCCGGTTTGGCCCATGGATCAGTTGCCGGTTTGCGGCTTGTGGAACGCCGCCGTTAGACAAGTGGCCTTTGCGTTTCTTATGGTGGTGCCAACAACTCGAATGATTTGATAGTCGGTGAGGGTCGCGGTTTTACGATCGAAGGTGATTAAGCGATCCTGCTCAGGCGTCTGCATGTCAGCCAGCTTTATTGGATAAGATGCCCGGTCCTTAATGGGATATGTCTGCTGGGGGCTACACTCCGCGTAACAATAATATCCTGCTGCCAGGTCCGCACTGAATGTTATGGTGTAAGGAACGACCATAGGCGCGTTCGTGTCAACTTGGACGGTTTCTGTTCCGGTGCAACTCTCAGCAAATTGATCTTGCGCTGACGCAGAGGTAGATCCGAGGGCCGCGAGGGCAAAAGCACAAACCGCGTATCGCATCTTGTTGTCTCCACGGCATGATCAGCATGCTAGCATAACCCTCTGGCTCAACCTTCGCTAATGACAATCGTGTCACCGAGGCGATGTGATTGTTGAGCATCGGATGCTAACGCTGATCTTCGAGGCAGGTGATTCAGCCCGCCCGCGCCCAATCGCCCGATTTGCCGCCGGTCTTGGTCAGCAACTGCACGCCGCCGATCGTCATGCCTTTGTCGATCGCCTTGGCCATGTCGTAGATCGTCAGCAGCGTGACCGTAACGGCGGTCAGCGCTTCCATCTCGACCCCGGTCTTGCCCTCGGTCGCCACCGTCGCGGTTGCGGTGACGCCGCTTTCGTCCACCACCAGATCGATCGCCACGCGCGTCAGCGGCAACGGGTGGCATAAGGGGATCAACTCGCTGGTGCGCTTGGCCGCCATGATTCCCGCGACCCGCGCCACCGCCAGCACATCGCCTTTCAGCGCGGTGCCGTCGCGGATCGCGCGCGCGGCCTCTGCGGCCATCTCGATCCGCCCGGTCGCCACCGCCTCGCGCCGCGTCGCCGCCTTGCCGCCGACATCGACCATATGCGCCGCGCCTGCCGCATCGAGATGGGTGAGGTCGCTCATCCGACCAGTGTGCGCGTCGCGGCTTCCAGGTCGGCCTGACGCATCAGCGATTCGCCGATCAGGAAGCAGCGAATGCCATGTTCGGCCATCGCATCGAGATCGGCGCGGGTGGTGAGGCCGCTTTCGGCGACGAAGGTGCAATCCTTCGGTGCCTTGGACACGAGTTCATAGGTGCGCGCGAAATCGACGGTGAAATCGCGCAGATTGCGGTTGTTGACGCCGATCAGCCGCGACTTGAGCTTCAGCGCGCGCTCCATTTCGCTCTGCGAATGCACCTCGACCAGCACGTCCATCCCGCATTCGAGCGCACTCGCCTCGATTTCGGCCAGCAGCCCGTCGTCGAGCGCCGACATGATCAGCAGGATCGCATCGGCACCAAGCCCGCGCGATTCGGGCACCTGCCACGGATCGACCATGAAATCCTTGCGCAGCACCGGCAGCGCGCAGGCGTTGCGCGCGGCGGTCAGATAGCTGTCGGCCCCCTGGAACGACGCTTCGTCGGTCAGCACCGACAGGCAGGTCGCGCCACCCGCCTGATAAGCGGCGGCATGGGCGGGGGGATCGAAATCCTCGCGGATCAGGCCCTTGGACGGGCTGGCCTTCTTGATTTCGGCGACCAGCGCAAAGCCGGTCTCGGCCCGCCCATCCAAGGCGGCGCGAAAGCCGCGCGGCGCGGTCTGCGCGGCGATGCGGTCGTCGAGTTCGGCGATTGCGGTGGTTGCCTTGCGCGCGGCGACTTCGGCGCGCTTGGTTTCCAGGATGCGGGTGAGGACGTCGGTCATGAATAGGCAATCCATCGATCGAGCAAGCCGTTCGCCGCGCCGCTGTCGATCGCGTCGCGTGCAATCTCCACGCCTTCGGCAAGCGTCTGGCTGGTTCCCGCCACGATCAATGCGGCGGCGGCATTGAGGAGAACAGCATCGCGATATGGGCCCGCTTCGCCCTGAAGCAAGCGGCGCAGCGCGGCGGCATTATAAGCGGCGTCGCCACCACGGATCGCGGTGACGGGGTGGCGCGGCAATCCCGCGTCTTCGGGGACGATGATGTCGGGCATGTCAACCTGGCCCACGCTGACCGCGACGCTTCTGCCGGCACTCGACAATTCGTCCAGCCCTTCCTCGCCCGACACCACCAACGCCGCCTCGGTGCCAAGCTGTTCGAGCGCGGCGGCATAGGTTGCGGCATAATCGGGCCGCGCAATGCCGATCAACTGGCGCGTTACCCCGGCGGGGTTGGCGAGCGGCCCCATCAGGTTGAAAATCGTGCGGCGGCCCAGCCGCTGGCGGATCGGTGTGATCCGCTTCATCGCCGGGTGATGGTTGGCGGCAAACAGGAAGGCGATGCCGATATCGCGCAGGCTCGCCTCGGCGCACAGCCCGGCGCGGTGCATGTCGAGCCCCAGCACTTCCAGCGTATCCGCCGCGCCCGCCTTGGAGGAGGCCGCGCGATTGCCATGCTTGGCGACGGGAACGCCCGTACTGGCGACGACGATCGAGACGGCGGTGGAGACGTTGAGCGTATGATGCCCGTCGCCCCCGGTGCCGCAGACATCGACCGTGCCCGGCGGCGCATCGATCGGCAGCAGGCGCGCGCGCATCGCGCGGGCGGCCTCGGCGATCTCGATACTGGTCTCGCCGCGCTCGGTCAGCCCGATCAGGAAGGTCTCGATCTCGCTTTCCGAGGTCCGCGCGTCGAGCAGGTCGGCAAAGGCTTGCGCCGCGGTTTCGCGGCTGAGCGGTGATGCGGTGTCGGGGAGGAGGTTCAATTTCCCCTCCCGCTTGCGAGTTCCGGGTCGGCCATGCCCCCGGCATGGCCTGGACGACGTGGGGCGTCGTCCACCCGGTACTGGGTTAGGGGAGGGGGGGCAGAGAGCTGTGCGTCTTGGACAGGCCCTCCCCCAGCCCCTCCCGCAAGCGGGAGGGGAGATATGCCCGCATCCGCCAGGAAATTGGCCAGCATGGCATGGCCATGTTCGGTGGCGATGCTTTCGGGATGGAACTGCACGCCGTGGATCGGCAGCGTCGCATGGCGCACGCCCATCACCGATCCGTCATCCGCGCGCGCGTTGACCACCAGCGTGTCCGGCAGATCCTCGACGATCAGCGAATGATAGCGCGTCGCGGTGAAAGGCGAGGGCAGGCCCGCGAACACGCCCGTTCCGTCATGCGTGACGGGCGAGGTCTTGCCGTGCATCAACCCGCCGCGCACCACGCGGCCGCCGAAATGCTGGCCGATTGCCTGATGCCCCAGGCACACGCCCAGCAACGGACGCCCAGCTGCGGCGCAGGCCGCCACCAGATCGAGCGAGATGCCGGCCTCGGTCGGGGTTTTGGGGCCGGGCGAGATCAGGAACCCCTGCGCATTGCTGGCCAGCGCTTCGGCGGCGGTCAGCGCATCGTTGCGCACCACCTTTACCTCCGCGCCCAACTCCATCAGGTAGTGGACCAGGTTCCAGGTGAAGCTGTCGTAATTGTCGATGACGAGGATCATGGCGCGCCGCTAACCTGTTTGTGCTGATACGACAATCGCGGTGATAAAGACGCCGTTCAGGTTGGATCTAACCAAACGTGCTACACGTTACCGTGTCCCAAGGAGAAATTCCCATGCTGCGCCCCTTCGCCGTCGCCCTTTTGCTGGCTACAGTCCCCACCGCGACGGTCGCGCAGAGCGCGCCGCAGGCTTCGACGACCGAAGCCAAACAGGCCGAGTCGGGCAAGCCTCCGCTCCGGATTCGCTCCGTCACGCTGACGGGTAACGAGACCTGCCCGCAGGCGAGCAATCCCGATCAAGAGATCGTGGTGTGCGCGCGTGTCGGCGAACCCTATCGCATTCCCAAGGCGCTGCGCGACCAAAAGCCGATCCCGGCGCAAAACCAGAGCTGGGTCAATCGTACCGCGGTGATGGACGAGGTGGGTCGTCGAGCGGGAGGCCTCCCCGATACCTGTTCGCCGACTGGCTCGGGCGGCCAGACCGGCTGCGCCCAGATGCGCGCCCAACAATATGCTGCCGAAAAAGCCGAAGCCAAGCGGCAGGCGAGCCAGGTACCGTAAGAGGCCATTACCCCGTTCGGGCTGAGCTTGTCGAAGCCCCGCTCTCCCGCCGACCCCGTGCGTGCGGCGGGCTGCCCTTCGACAAGCTCAGGGCGAACGGGGGGAGCCTAGCCGGTTACTGCCCGAACCCGCTCTCTGCCGCCCGCGCGATCGCCTCGCGCGCGGCGGCCAATAACGCCCCGGCCTTGGCTTCGCACTCGCGCTGCTCATACGCCGCTTCGCTGTCGGCAACGATACCGGCACCCGCCTGCACATTCATGATGCCGTCTTTCACGATCGCCGTACGCAGCACGATGCACGAATCCATCGATCCGTCGGGCGAGAAATAGCCGACGCCGCCCGCATAGGGGCCGCGCACCGCGTCCTCCAGTTCGGCAATGATCTCGCACGCGCGCACCTTGGGCGCACCGCTGACCGTGCCCGCCGGGAAACCCGCGAACAGTGCGTCGAGCGCGTCATGCTCGGGCGCTAGCTGGCCGATCACGTTCGAGACGATGTGCATGACATGGCTGTAGAATTCGGTGGTGTAGCTCGCCGTTACCTGCACGCTGCCCGCCGTCGCCACGCGCCCGACATCGTTCCGCCCGAGATCGAGCAGCATGAGGTGCTCGGCGCGCTCCTTGGGGTCGGCGAGCAGGCTCTGGCGATTGGCTTCGTCCTCGGCGGCGGTCTTGCCGCGTGGGCGCGTGCCGGCGATCGGGCGAATCGTCACCTCGCTATCGCGCACCCGCACCAGAATTTCCGGGCTCGATCCGGTCAGCGCAAAGCCGGGCAGATCGAGATGATAGAGGAACGGCGACGGGTTGATCCGCCGCAGCGCGCGGTACAGTTCGAACGGCGGCAGCGGGAAGGGCGCGGTGAAGCGCTGCGACAGCACCACCTGAAAGATGTCGCCCGCGACGATATAATCCTTCGCCCGCGCCACCATTTCGGCATAGCGGCCGGGGGCAAGCGTTGGCGTCAGCGCGATCTCGCTCGCCTCGCCGCGCACCGGCGCGGGCAAGGGCGCGGTGGCGAGGCGCGCGGCGGTCGCCTCGATCCGCTCGAGTCCCTCGGTCACGATCGCCTCGGGCGTTCGGGCCGCATCGGGCCAGACCGGCGCAACGAGGAACAGCGCATCGGCCAGCCGGTCGAAGATCAGCACCACCGTTGGCCGCACGAACATCATGTCGGGCAAGCCCAGCGTATCGGTCGCCGGGCGCGGCAGCCGCTCGACCAGGCCGATCGTCTCATAGCCGAAATAGCCGACCAGGCAGGCGAGTGCTCGCGGCAGTTCGGCGGGCACGTCCATCCGGCACGACGCCACCAGCGCGCGCAAAGCCTCCAGCGTCGGTTCGGTGCAGGGCGCGAAGGCCTCGCGATCGGTCAGCCAATGCGGGTTGATCGCGGCGGCATTGCCCTGCGCGCGGAACACCAGATCGGGCGCGAGCCCGATCAGGCTGTGCCGCCCGCGCGTTTCCCCGCCCTCGACCGATTCGAGCAGGAAGTCGCCGCGCCCCGGCTCGATCAGCTTGAGGGCTGCAGCGACCGGGGTTTCGGTATCGGCGACCCGACGCTGCCACAGCAGCGCCGGACGACCGGCGGCGAGGGCGGTGTGTGCCGCCGCCGTATCAGGGCTGATCGGTCGCACTCACGCCACCCAGCATGTTGAGCTTGAGCTTGGCGATCGCAGCGGTGTTGCGCGTGGTACCAACCGCCTTTTGCACGGCCTTGCCGAAGGCACCGGCATATTCACGGCCGATCACCTTGCCGATATCGGAGCGCGTACCGGAGATGACCTTGTCGTTGCCGCGCGCATCGCCCGCTTCGATCGAGTCGAGATGAACGATGACCCAGCCGGCCCTGTCCGGCGCTTCGATCAGCTTGGTGGTCTTGGCGGCCATGCTGAACAGCAGCGACAGCGGCGCTGGCACCTGGCGCGGATTGGCCATCAGGGCGGCGCGCGGCGCGTTGATCGGGCGCAGCGGCGGCAGCTTCAGCTTGGTCGCGGCCATCGCCTCGGCCAGCGGCGTGCCCTTATTGGCGCTGGCGACGACGGCGGCGGCGATCTTGCGCGCCTCGCGCTGGCCACGGTCGAGCGTGAAGTCGCGCACCACTACGTCGCGGATCTGCGCCAGCGGGCGCGGCGCGGTCGGCACGATCTTTTCGACCGCGACCAACGCAAAGCTGCCATCGGGGCCTAACGGCACGGTTTGCGGCGCATCGCCCGCTTGCGCTGCAAAGGCGGCGGCGAGGATCGGCGCAATCGCAGGATCGGGCTTGGCGGTGGGGTTGTCGATGTCCTGACCGGTAGGCAGCAGCGCGGGGGTGCGCAGCGGCGTCAGCTTCTGCTGCGTGACCAGCGTATCGAAATTGCTCTTCGACAGCGCGTCCTCCATCGCATTGCGCTTGTCGGTCAGCGCGGCGGTGGTCTTCTGCTTGGACAGCGTCTCGCGCAGCGCTGGCGTTGCCTCGGCCAGCGTTTTGGCGGGCTGGATATGCTGCTTGACGATCTTGGCGACGATAAAGCCGAGCGGCGCGCGCAGCGGTCCGACGACATCGCCCGCCTTGGCGGCAAAGGCCGCATCGGCGACGGCGGCGGACGTCTGCCCGGCATAGCCCGCTTTCTGCTGGTCGGTCAGCGTCGCGGCTTCCAGCCCGGCGGCGCGGGCTGCCTGCTCGATCGGCGTGCCTGCGCGCACCTTGGCGGCGAGCGCCGTCGCGGCGGTCTGATCGGCCACCACGACTTGCGCGATCGTGCGCACATCGGCGGCGGCGAAGCTTGCCGCCTGCGCCTTATAGGCAGCGGCGATCTCGGCATCGGTCGGCGCGGCGGCGACGGTGGCCGCATTGATCAGCGCATAGCGCACGATCCGCCGCTCCGGCACGCGGTAGCGCGACAGGTTGCGGGTGTAGAAGGTGTTAAGCTCGGCATCGGTCGGCGCGGGGCCTGCGGCGACCGCCTGGCTGGGGATGAAGCCGACCGTACCGTTGCGCTTCTCCAGCAGCAGGCTCGCATAAGGCAGCGCCATTTGCACCGGCACCTGAATCGCGCCGATCGTCGGCAGGATCAGGTGGCGCATCAGCGTCTGGTCGGCAATGTCGGTGCGGACCTGTGTGTCGGTGGCACCGTTCTGCTTCAGCACGGCTTCATAGCGCGCCTGGTCGAACTTGCCGTCCAGCCCGATCAGCCCCGGCTGGCTGGCGATCACCGCATCCACCGCTTTCTTGCTGATGACGATGCCTTGCTTCTGCGCGAACTGGCGGAAGGCGTTCGAATCGATCAGCCGCTCCAGGCTCGCATCGAATCCGCCGCCTGCAACGAACTGCGCCATCGTCAGCGACGGCTGCTCCTGCCGATATTGGTTGAAGTCGCGCTGCACGGCTGCCTGCAAGTCGCCGATCACGATCGTCTGGCTGCCGACGGTGGCGACGGTGTCGCCCTTGGCGGCGGGCGTGCCGCTGCCCGACAGGCCCGATTTGTCCGAAAGCACGAATGCCAGGCCAAGCAACGCGACGAATCCAAGCGCAACGGCGGCCCCCAGCGGATGGCGGATCATTCGGCGGAAAAAACTGAGCATGAGCGGGAGCGGCCAATCTGTCTGGAGCGTAATCTTTGCCGCTTTAGGGGGGTGGCGGGGCGGCTTCAAGCCGGGGCTTGGACTTGTGCGTTGCGGCAGGGGCGTTATCGCAGGGCAAAAGGTAAGAAAAAAGAGGATGGGCATGACACGTCGCAAGCTGGTCGCCGGCAATTGGAAGATGAATGGCAGTCTGGCCGCTTTGGCCGAACTCGACACGATCGCGGCGGTCGCGCGCGCGCATCCGGCGGTCGATGTGTCGATCGCCCTGCCTGCGACGCTGATCGCCCCCGCCGTCCAGCGCGTGCCCGGCCTCGCCATCGGTGGGCAGGACGTCCATGCGGCGGAAAGCGGCGCGCATACCGGCTGCCTGTCCGCCGCGATGCTCGCCGAAGCGGGGGCGAGCTTCACCATCGTCGGCCATAGCGAACGCCGCGCCGATCAGGGCGAAACCAGCCAAGACGCCTGGGCCAAAGCCAGCGCCGCGCACCGCCACGGTCTCGGCGTCATCCTGTGCGTCGGCGAAACCGATGCCGAGCGCGACGCCGGCCGCGCCGCACGCGTGGTGCAGGCGCAGATCGAAAAATCGGTGCCCGATCTTGCCACCGGCGCGTGGCTCACGCTGGCGTATGAGCCGCGCTGGGCGATCGGCACCGGTCGCACCCCGACGCTCGACGAAATCGCCGAAGTCCATTCGATCGCGCGCGCCAAGCTGCGCACGCTGGTCGGCGATGCCGCCGACACGATCCGCATCCTCTATGGCGGATCGGTAACGGGCGCGAATGCGGCGGCGATCCTGGAAACCGAGGATGTCGACGGCGCGCTGGTCGGCGGCGCCAGCCTGACGGCGGCGAAATTCGTGCCGATCATCGAAGCGGCGGGGTAGGGCGCGCGTCGTTCCTCCTTTCTCCGCTTTCTCCGTTCGTTTCGAGCGTAGTCGAGAAACAGCTACAAGCGCTGTGCCAGGTTTCTCGACTTCGCTCGAAACGAACGGGGGGGAGGCGGGGTACCGCCCGGAGCATCCCAATCCCCACTGGACACGCAAACCGCCGCCCGCTTATCGGGGCGCGATGAGTGTTATTGCCACGATCATGAACACGGCCACCGGCCAGCCCATCCAGAAAATGACCTTCGGGCGGATGCCCAAGCCCTGGATTTCCTTCAACCTTGCCACCGGCGAACTGGTCACCGCCGACCGCGTCGAAGTCGGCAAACCCGCGCCCGGCAAATTCGTCGTGCCGGTGTCGGTCTGGGTCACGCCCAAGACCGAGGGGTGAGCGTTTAGCGCGCGCTCCTTCACATTGATCGAATCTCCCTCTCCCAACGGGAGAGGGAAGGGGCCCACCGCGCTAGCGGCGGGAAGGGTGAGGGTGATACGCACCATCCCCCACTCACCCTCACCCTTCCGCGGCTTCGCCGCTCCCTCCCTCTCCCGATGGGAGAGGGATTTGCCGTTCAGCGTCGCCATTGCTTGCCCGTGGCCATCGCACGCGCTCCTCTGATCCGTCTTCGCCGCGAACTGGGTTGCCAGTCCGTCACCCAGGTAACAGCTTGGGAGGTCTACGCCATCCAGGCCATAGCGCTACAGATCGCGAATGGCAGGAAGCGGTGGAAAAGCCGCCGCTACCGGTAACCCGAAACCAATCCTTCCGATGCTTTCGAGAATATAATATTGTAGCCCTTGTGCGACCCCGGAAACGTGACGAACAAAATCCTCAATGGTCCTATAACCCAAGTTTCATCATACCGATGATGTGAAAAGCTGCTGACCGAACCCCCAGCAGCTACGGTCCCGGTTTCCTCTGTCCCACTACGTTCCATCTGCGGAGAGCCATATGCCTGTACTAAATCTAACCTGACACGATCAGAGCACGGAGGAGAATTTATTGTATTAACGAGGATAACTGTTCGTAAGTTACCTTTTTTGTAGGTGCTGAGCACTTGAACAGGGCATCCTTCAACAACCTCCGCTCGATATTTTGGATATAGTGTTTTTACCTGCGATTTCGGCATGCCAGCCCGAAGGTCACGCCAGAGGATTGGTTCGGAAGGAATTTCCTGCAACATGGCTGTTAAAATTAGTGAAAAGATCATAGTTGCTCCAGATCAAGAGGTGTCCATGATTAAATCTGACGCTCAAGGTCTACAATTAGGTCGGTAGCGGAATTCTACTGATTTACCGCCATCATTCCTCCCTTTGTAATCGAATGTCCGCGCTGATCCTTAACTCGGTAGAGTCGCGCATGGCCAACGCAATCCGCATGATCATCCCGCCTGTCATCAATCCAATCCATAGCCCAACGACAAAATCAGGGCGTGGCGCCGTTTAAGCAGGAATATGATGGGGGTCGTGAAGGCTGGTATAGTCGCAACGACAACTGCCTTCGAGTTTGCTTTCCGCTGAATCATTTGTCCCCCATTCGTGACCTGTGGATCATTCGCTCAAACGATTCCGAAATCAATTCGATGTTTGTTGTGACGAATGCACGGGGCCGTCTATTGTGGGGCGAAACTGGAATTACCCGCCTCCTAATCGCAAACCCGTAAGCGGCCAAACCCCGCCCCCTAACCCCCAAGCCGCGCCGGGTCGACCACCACATGCCGGATATGCGTCCGGTTATACGTATAGCTAATGTGCACCAGCCCATCCCTGGTCTGGATCACCGCGGGATAGGCATAGCCGTCGGGCAGCGGTTTGTCCTCCAGCGTCAGCACGTTGCGCCAGTCCACCCCATCGCGCGACAGGCCGATGTTGAGCGGCCAGCGCGGGCCGTTACCCGGTTGATCGGGCCAATGCGCGCTGTGGTTGTAGACGATCAACTGCCGTCCATCGGCCAGCGTCACCGCGTCGGTGCCGGCATTGGGGTTGGGCAAGTCGATCGCCACCAGCGGCGACCAGCTCTTGCCGGTATCGCGCGACCAGCTCATCGCCAGCGCGCCCTGCCGCGTGCGCGCCACCACCGCCAGGCGACCATCGGCAAAGTGCAGCACGCTCGGCTGGATCGCCTCGATCCCCATGGGCGAGGCGATCGGCGGCTCGACCGTCCAGCTTCGCCCCTGATCGGTCGAACGCTCCATCCGGATAAACCAGCGGTTGTGTTCGGGCGTGCCCTCCTCGCGGCTGGAGGGCGACAGCCAGCTTCCGTCCGCCAGCACCACCGGCTTGTTCTTGATCGGCCCCAGCGCGCCCTCGGGCAGGCGCTGCGCCGCGCTCCAGCTACGACCGCCATCGCTGGAGGTCTTGACCATGCCCCACCAGCCGCGCGGATTGGGGCCGACCTTGTAGAACAAGGTGAGCGGCCCGCCTGGCGGCTGGAACAGCACCGGGTTCCAGGTCGGGTAGCGCGTTCCGTCCGCGCTTTGCCCATCGGCGACCGAGATCGGCTTGTCCCACCCATGCGGCCCGCGGCGCGCAAACCAGATCGTCACGTCGGGGCGGCTCTCGCCCGTGCCGCCGAACCACGCGGCGGCGAGCGTGCCGTCGGGCAGCTCGACGATGGTCGAGGCATGCGCCTGCGGGTAAGGCGGGGCGGGGTCGATGAATTCGGAGAGCAGGATCGGCGAGGGCGCGGCAATCGCCGCCATCGGCAGCGCCGCCAGCGCGACCAGCCCCACCAGCATCGCCTTGAAATATCGCAAGATCATCGCTGCTTTATCACTCAACCACTGCCTCCGCTCCTCCGTCATGCCGGGCTTGTCCCGGCATCCACCGTGCCGCACGCTCTGCGACCGAAGGTCTCGGATCCCGGTGGACCCGGCACAGGGCCGGGGTGACGACTGTGCCCCGTTCAACCCGGATAGCGCGCCTTCAGCATCGCCCAGGCCGCGCGCAGGCCCAGCGCCTCGCCGCCTTTGGGCCGCCCCGGCTTCGCGGTCGGTCGCCACGCAAAGGTGTCGAAATGCGCCCATGGCGTCCCCTCGGGCACGAAACGGCGGAGGAACAGGGCCGCCGTCACCGCGCCGGCAAAGCCGCCATCGGGCGCGTTGACCAGATCGGCAATATCGGAGGACAGCATGTCGTCATAGCCATCCCACAGCGGCATCCGCCACAGCGGATCGTAAACCGCCGTGCCCGCCGCCAGCAACGCCTCGGCGAGGGGCTCGTCATTGGCAAAGGTCGCGGGCAGATCGGGGCCCAGCGCCACGCGCGCCGCGCCGGTCAGCGTCGCGAAATCGAGGATCAGCGCGGGCGTCTCTTCGGCGGCGCGGGTGATCGCATCGCCCAGCACCAGCCGCCCCTCGGCATCGGTATTGGTGTTTTCGACCGTCAGCCCCTTGCGCGTGCGCAGCACGTCGCCGGGGCGGAAGGCGTTGCCCGCTATGCTGTTCTCCACCGCCGGAATCAGCAGGTGCAGCCGCACCGGCAGCCGCGCCGCCATCACCAGCCCGGCCAGCGCCAGCGCATGCGCCGCGCCGCCCATGTCCTTCTTCATCAGCCGCATGCCAGAGGAGGGCTTGATGTCGAGCCCGCCCGAATCGAAGCACACGCCCTTGCCGATGATGGCGATGCGCGGATGCGCCGGATTGCCCCATTCGAGCTCGATCAGCCGCGGTTCGCGCCCCTTGGCGGCGGCCTGGCCGACCGCGTGGATCATCGGATAGCCCTTGATGAGCGCATCCCCCTTGGTGACGGTCACGCTCGCGCCGTGGGTCTTGGCCAGCGCCTCAGCCTCACCCTCCAGCTCGGCGGGGCCAAGGTCGGCGGCAGCGGTGTTGACCAGATCGCGCACGCTGGCGACCGCTTGCGCCAGGCGCACCGTCTCCTCGATCCGCGCGGGCTCGCCGGTCAGCAGCACGCGTGCGCCGGTCACCCCCTCGTCGCCGCGATAGCGGTCGAACTTGTGCTGCGCGAGCGCCCAGCCGAGCATCGCCGCGCCGGGCTCGCCCTCGGCCAGGCGATAGGTGCCTTCGGGCAATTGCTCCCCCAGCGAGGCGATCCGCCACGGCGAGTCGAGGCTTTCGTTGCATACCAGCAGCATCGCCCAATCGTCGGGCCCATCGCCCGGCAGCACCGCGCGGTTGCCCGCCTTGCCGGTCAGCCGGTGCGCCGCCACCGTGGTGCGGATGCGCGGCGGCTGTGCCTTCAGCCAGCTCTCCCATTGGTCGGGATGCACGACATGGATGAGGCGCGCGGGCTGGCCGCGATCGGGCTGCAGCAGGGCTGCGGGGTTGAAGATCATGCGCCCTTTATCGGAAGCGCGGGGCCGCTGCGCAAGCCGCGATGGCGCTCAGGCGAGCGGCACCCCGTACAGATCATGCTCGTCGGCATCCTCGATCTCGACCGACACGATGTCGCCCTGCGTCAAATGCCCGGCATCGCGCAGGAACACCTCGCCGTCGATCTCGGGCGCATCGGCCTTGGATCGCCCGGTCGCGCCATCCTCGCCGACCTCATCGATGATCACGTCGAGCGTGCGGCCGATCTTGGCCTGCAATTTCTCGGCGGAGATGCGCGCGGTCAGCTCCATCAGCCGGGCGTAGCGCTCTTCCTTGATTTCCTCGGGCACCGGATCGGGCAGGGCATTGGCCGCCGCCCCTTCGACCGGCTCGAACCGGAACGCGCCGACGCGGTCCAATTGCGCTTCCTGCAGCCAGTCCATCAGATAGGCGAAATCGTCCTCGGTCTCGCCGGGGAAGCCGACGACGAAGGTCGAGCGGATCGCAATGTCGGGCGCGATCGTCCGCCACTGCTTGATGCGCTCGAGCACCTTGGTCTCGTTCGCCGGGCGCTTCATCAGCTTCAGCACGTTGCGGCTGGCATGTTGGAACGGAATGTCGAGATAGGGGAGGATCAGCCCCTCGGCCATCAGCGGGATGACCTGGTCGACATGCGGATAGGGGTAAACATAGTGCAGGCGGACCCACGCGCCCAATTTGCCCAGTTCGCGCGACAGATCGGTCATATGCGCGCGGACTTCTTCGCCGTGCCACAGGCGCGGCTGGTGGCGGATGTCGACACCATAGGCCGAGGTATCCTGGCTGATCACCAGCAATTCCTTGGTGCCCGCCTCGATCAGCTTTTCGGCCTCGCGCAGGATCGCATCGGGGCGCCGGCTGACCAGATCGCCGCGCAGGCTAGGGATGATGCAGAAGGCGCAGCGGTGGTTGCAGCCTTCTGAAATCTTGAGATAGCTGTAATGGCGCGGGGTCAGCTTCAGCCCACTTTCGGGCACCAGATTGAGGAACGCGCTCGGCGGCATCGGCGCTGCGTCATGCACCGCGCCGACCACTTCCTCATATTGGTGCGCACCGGTAACGGCCAGCACATTGGGGAAGCGCGCGCGGATCGTCTCGGCTTCCTTGCCCATGCAACCGGTGACGATGACGCGGCCATTCTCGGCAATCGCCTCGCCAATGGCTTCGAGCGATTCCTCCTTGGCCGAATCGAGAAAGCCGCAGGTGTTGACCAGCACGACATCGGCCCCGGCATAATCGGGCGACATCTGATAGCCATCGCTGCGCAGCTTGGTCAGGATCCGTTCGCTATCGACCAGATTCTTCGGGCAGCCGAGCGAGACCATGCCGATCTTCGGCGGGGAGGGGAGTGTTGTTGCCATGGGAATGGCGGCACATAAGCGCAGTCGCGGGATTTTTCCAGCGATTGCCGCTTGGGCGCTCTCACACGTTTCTCCGCCGCCGGGCACTTCATGGCTATGCCATCGCGACGATCGCTTTTATCGTCATGGTTCCGCCTCTCGTTTAACCGGTACACCCTACCGCCAAGGTTCCCGTTCATGGCACGATCCGCACCCTGCCTGGCGTTCCTGCTGCTCGCGGGATGCGGCGCGCAAAGCTCCAGACCGCCACCGCCGCGCGTGATGTTCGCCGGGCTTCCGGTCAGCGGCAGCATGGCGGATGCCCGCCGCGCGGGCTTCACCGATTGCGTCACACCCGATTGGGGCAGCCTGCGCTGTCGCCGCCACGGCGTGATGATCGAGGGGACGGGCCCCTATGAGGCTGCGGTGGACCTGACCGGCAACGACGGCAGCGGCGGCTTCGACCAAGTCACGGTGTGGCACGATCAGGACCAATACGCCGTCTACAAGATCACTGACGTGCTGGAGAAGCAGGGCTGGAAGAACTGCAGTACGGGCAGCGGCGACCGTGGCGACCAGATCATCTACACCCACACAGGTATGCCAGTCAGGGTCTCGATGGATTTGAGCTATTGGGGCAAACGCCGGCTGCGGGTGATCCCGGCATGGAACAAGAAGGAGCGGCAATGTTGATGAGGCGACGGGCAAGACCAGATCATGCAACCGGAAAGAACGCGCCTTGCGGTCTTCCGCCATCACCAGGGACCCGCTGATGCAGGAATATGAGCTGGTTCCGCACCCCGACACGCCGTCGGCCGAGGTCGAGGCCGTGCGCGTTCGGATCGTCGTGCGCGAGGGTGCGCTGCTGCTCACCTTCATCGTCCACGGCGCTGACCATGTCGCGCTCCCTGATTGGGCCACCTCCATGCGTAGGGATGACTTATGGAAAACGACGTGTGGCGAGATGTTTCTGGGGTTGCCGGGGTCGGAGGCCTATGTCGAGTTCAACTATTCGCCCTCGACCCAATGGGCGGCGTACCGTTTCGATGCGCACCGCGCGGGCGGGCGTGATCTGCCTTTGTCCAGCCCGCCGCTCGTCGATCGCGGCGACGACACCTCCGATTATCTGGTCGAGGTCGAGCAGCCTCTTTCCGATCTACCGGACGAACCGTTTGATCTCGGCCTGACGGCGGTCATCGAAGAAGTCGACGGCACCAAATCCTATTGGGCGCTTGCCCACGCGCCCGGTCCGCCCGATTTCCACAATCGAGATTGCTGGATCGCCACCGTCCCGGCGGCTGGCCGCCCTTGACCAAATTCCCTTCCCCGGCGAAGGCCGGGGCCCAGTCGTGGAACGGAACTTGGTCTAGCGCTGCGCGCGCTTACTGCCACCTTTGCTACTGGGCCCCGGCCTTCGCCGGGGAAGGGAAGATTACGCGGGATCCTTGACCCATGAACTTCGGTATCGATCGCCTCCTCGCCGACCCCGCGCTCCGCAAGCCGCTGGAGGGTAAGCGCATCGCTTTGCTCGCCCACCCGGCCTCGGTCACGCGCGACCTGACGCATTCGGTCGACGCGCTGGTCGCGGCGGGGTTGAACGTCACCGCGATGTTCGGCCCGCAGCATGGCGTGCGCGGCGATCTGCAGGACAATATGGAGGAGTCGCCAGACTTCACCGATCCGACCTACGGGATGCCCGTGTTCAGCCTTTACGGCGAAGTCCGCAGGCCCACCGGGCAATCGATGGGCACGTTCGACGTGCTGCTGGTCGATCTGCAGGATCTCGGTACGCGCATCTACACCTTCATCACCACGCTCCGCTACGTGCTCGAGGCCGCTGCCGCGCACCACAAGGCGGTATGGGTGCTCGATCGCCCCAATCCCGTCGGCCGCCCGGTTGAGGGGCTGACGCTGCTGCCCGGCTGGGAGAGTTTCGTCGGGGCGGGACCAATGCCGATGCGCCACGGGCTGACGATGGGCGAACTCGGCCATTGGTTCATCGATCTGCTGAAACTCGATGTCGAGTATCGCGTGATCGAAATGGAAGGCTGGCAGCCCGATGCCGCCCCCGGCTTCGGCTGGCCGACCGACCGCGTGTGGATCAACCCCAGTCCCAACGCCCCCAATGTCATGATGGCGCGCGCGTATCCGGGTACGGTGATGCTGGAAGGCACCACTTTATCCGAAGGGCGCGGCACCACGCGCCCGCTCGAACTGTTCGGCGCGCCGGATATCGATGCGCGCGCGGTGGTGGCGGAAATGCGCCGCCTCGCGCCTGAATGGCTCACCGGCTGCACGCTACGGGATATCTGGTTCGAACCGACCTTCCACAAGCATTTGAAGACGCTGTGCAACGGCGTGCAGATCCATGCCGAAGGCCCGTCCTACGATCACGCCGCGTTCCGCCCGTGGAGGGCACAGGCGCTGGCGTTCAAGGCGATCCGCGCCATGTACCCGGACTATGATCTGTGGCGCGATTTCCCGTACGAATATGCCTTCGGCAAATTGCCGATCGACGTCATCAATGGCGGGCCGGGATTGCGGTTGTGGGTGGACGATACGGCGGCGACTCCGGCGGACCTCGATTCGCTGACGGTGCCCGATGAAGCTGCGTGGACGCACCTTCGGCAACCTCATTTGCTTTACTGACACTTAGCTCGCTTGGCCCCACTCGGTTCGTCGCGCTTGCGCAACGACTCAGGGATTCGGCCGTCATCGAGTCATGGTGCGGTGCGGAAACCATCGTCATGACGTTTTTATACGATTCGCGGCAGGCGGGGGCCTTGTCGGATCGCTTATATCCGGAAGGATGGGACGTCGTGGAATCCGATCGCCACTTCTATATGCGTCGCGTTACGGCGGAGCGGCTTGCGGCCGCCCGCGCGGTTACCGAGGAAGCGCGCAAACGTCGCCTCGTTCTGATCGAAACCTATCTGCAGAAGCTGCAGGCGATGCCGGCTTAGATCCAGTTATCGCTGAACGCCATTGCCGCGACGAATGCTGCGAACAGGCTGTAGGTAAGGGAGAAGACCGCGAGCAGCAATGCCGCAAGTCTGCGACCGTCCAGTCGATAGACCAGGTAAAAGGCCGCGGCGAGCTGAGCGATCACAAACAGACACAAAGTGATGTCGGATGGTTCGCCGCGAAACTGACCGTGGAAAAAGCCAGCCACCGCAGTGAGCGCTTGGCTCGCAACAGCCGGTGCCGTGAACCAGAACAAGCGCGCGTCGCGGTGCGAGATGCCCAATACTAGACCTGCCAAGCCGCAACACGCTCCAAGTGCGGGGATGATGCTTAAGGCACCGGCACCAAGCGGTGCTAGCAGCATCCCGAAATACCATTGTGGCAAAGCGAAGATGAGCGCCGCCGCACTGTTCATCACCGCTTCCGCGTCAATTCCCGCATCGCCTCGTCAAGGCCCGCCAGCGTCAGCGGGTACATGCGCTCGTTCATCAATTCGCGGAGGATGCGCAGGCTCTGCGAATAGCCCCATTGCTGTTCCGGGATCGGGTTGAGCCACACCGCCGCCGGATAGGTGTTGGTCAGCCGTTGCATCCACACCGCGCCCGATTCCTCGTTGAAATGCTCGACCGAGCCGCCCGGATGGGTGATCTCATACGGGCTCATCGACGCATCGCCGACGAACACCAATTTGTAATCATGGCCGAATTTGTGAAGCACGTCCCACATCGGGGTGCGTTCGGAAAAGCGGCGCTTATTATCCTTCCACACGCCCTCATACGGGCAATTGTGGAAGTAGAAGAATTCGAGATTTTTGAACTCGGTCGTCGCCGCCGAGAACAATTCCTCGCACAGCTTCACCCATGGGTCCATCGACCCGCCCACGTCGAGGAACAGCAGCAGCTTAACCGCGTTGCGACGTTCGGCGCGCATCACCACGTCGAGCCAGCCTTGCCGCGCGGTTCCCGCGATGGTCGCATCGATGTCGAGTTCGTCGGCGGCCCCCTCGCGTGCGAATTTGCGCAGGCGGCGCAGCGCGATCTTGATGTTGCGCGTGCCCAGTTCGCGCGTGTTGTCGAGATTCTTGAAGTCGCGCTGGTCCCACACTTTCAGCGCGCGCTTGTGCGTCGATTCGCCGCCGATGCGGACGCCTTCGGGGTTGTAGCCCGAATTGCCATAAGGCGAGGTGCCGCCAGTGCCGATCCACTTACTGCCGCCCTGGTGGCGCTCGTGCTGCTCGTCGAGCCGCTTTTTCAGCGTCTCCATGATCTCCTCCCACGATCCGAGCGACTCGATCTTGGCCATTTCCTCGGGCGTGAGATACTTCTCGGCGACCGCTTTCAGCCAGTCAGCCGGGATTTCCGCCGGGCTTTGGCCGAAGGTGGTGGCAACGCCCCGGAACACCTTGGCAAAAACCTGGTCGAAGCGGTCGAGCAGGCCTTCATCCTTCACGTACACCGCGCGCGACAGGTAATAGAAATCCTCGGGCGTGCGATCGATCACGTCGGCGTCAAGCGCCTCCAGCAGCAGCAAATGCTCCTTGAGGCTGGCCGGGATGCCGGCGGCGCGCAGGGCGTCGAGGAAATCGAGAAACATGGCACATCTCTTCCCCCTCCCGCGTCCGGGGAGAGGCCAGGGCAGGGGGGCAGATGCCCCGTTATTCGCAACATGCCCGGTGCGGTGCGCTCCTGCAAGCAGGCGCGGCGTTACCGATAGGCGTCGATCAGCGCGCCGACATAATCCGGGCTGCGCCCGGTCAATTCCGCCGCCGTCCGCGCGCGCGGGCCGTGCGCTTCCGGCGTCCCGTAAATAAAGCCGTAGGTCGGGTAGATCGTGCTGCCGAGCCCGTCGCGGTCGCGATACCAGACCTTCACCGCGCTCCAGTCATTGTAAGGCGAGGCGTCAGTCAGCGTCACATCCTGCTCGGCATGGCCGCGTTCGCCATTTTGGCGTGACCAATTGGCGTGGGTAATCATGACGACGCGGTGGTCAACGACTTGGCTGATCACCGCGACATGGCCAAGCGGCAGCCGTGCGCTGCGCGCGAAAACAAGGACCGCGCCGGGGCGCGGCGTATCACCGCGCCGATAGCGTCCTGCGGCCTGATCCCACCAGGTCCAGGCATCGCCATAAATCTGGATGCCGGAAGCGACACGCGCAAACGGAACGCATTCCCCGACATAGTCCAGCAGCGACGGTGCCGCCGCCGCCATTCCCGGCATGGCCAGCGCCGCCGCGAAAGCAAGAAAAACGCTACGCATACTTGGCACCCTGAAACGGCTGCCCCCACCATGCCGTTGATTTACAAGGTTTAGAACGCAATTACCATGTTGAATGCGGCGGTCCCTCGCGCCGCTATCGCTGCAGGTGGAGACGCGGTCGTGCTGGCGATCCAGTCCGCGGTGGCAGCGCTCTTTGTTTAACAAGAATGACTCGCTGGCCTTTTTATACTCAAAGTGTCATGCTGCCATCGTAATGATATAGACTTCATAAGCGAAGTGGTGAGGAGCAGTGTGATGAAAAGCACAGACGGGACTTCAACGACGCGCCCCAATATTTTACTGATTACCTGTGATCAGTACCGCTTTCCGCGATTTTGCTATGGTCCCGATGGCGGGTTCGTCGAGCCGCTCAAACAAATCCTCGGTTTCCAGGGTGAAATCGACGACACAAACCCCTATGCGAAGTTCTTTCCGGGCCTGTTGCGGTTGCGGCGCAACGCCGTGGTGCTGCGCAACCACACGATCGCGGCGAGTGCGTGCACGCCGAGTCGCACGGTCCTCTATACCGGGCAATATGGCACCAAGACCGGCGTCACCCAAACCGATGGCCTGTTCAAAAATGGCGATTCGCCCAATTTCCCATGGCTGGAGGTGGGCGGCATTCCGACGCTCGGCACGTGGATGCGCGAGGCGGGCTATTCGACGCATTATTTCGGCAAATGGCACATCTCCAACCCGCCCGATCATTCGCTCGACCGTTATGGCTTTGACGATTGGGAGGAATCCTATCCCGAGCCGCATGGCGCGCAGCCCAACAATCTTGGCGTGTATCGCGATGTCGGCTTTACCGACAGCGCCTGCACCTTCCTTCGCCGCAAGGGGTTGGGGGCCAATTACAATTACGCCTACGCCCAGATGGAAGCGGTCGACCCGAGCACCACCGGCCCCGACACCAGCAAGATCCCGCCCTGGTTCGCGGTCGCCTCCTTTGCCAACCCGCATGACATCGCGACCTATCCCGGCGTGATCGCGCAGGCGCTGCCCAATGACGATCCCAACGCGAAGGGCGCGACGCAGTCGATCTTCGGCCCGCTGACCGTGCCCAAAGCGGGCGATCTCAGCCTGCCGCCGACACCGGGGACGATGACGATCCCGCTCAACCCGGAGGACTTTGCGCAGCTTTGCGCGCACGCCTCACCAACGCAGGACGAGTCGCTGCTCGACAAGCCGACCTGCCAGCATGAAATGGCGTATAAGGTCGGGCTGGCGCTGGCTGCCAAGGGCGGGTTCAACCTCGTCAACGGGCTGGTGAGCGCCGCCGCCAGTGCGGGGCTCTCGGGCGACAACGACCTCGCCGACCCGGAACAGGAGCTCGAGCGCCGCATGGCCGCAGCGGTCGCCGCCTCGCTCAAAAGCTGCATTCCGTTCCAATTGTCGGACGATCCCGCGCGCAACAGCGTGCAGTTCCTGCAACTCTATGCCTGGCTGCACGCCGTGGTCGATGTCCATGTCAACGCGGTGCTCGAAGCGCTCGAACAATCGGGCCAGGCCGAGAACACGATCGTGGTGTTCCTGTCCGACCATGGCGAATATGGCGCGGCCCACGGCATGATGATCGAGAAATGGCATGCCGCTTATCAGGAAGCGGTACACGTGCCGGTGGTGGTGCGCTTCCCCGAGGCGTCCGCGAGCGGCGATGCCCCGGCAGCGCCCGACCCGGCGCAGATCGACGCGCTGACCAGCCATATCGACATTCTGCCGACCATATTGGGCCTGGCGGGCGTCACCGCCGAAGAGCGCCGCACGATCGCGCAGCGCCTGGCGCTCAACCGCCCGGTGCCGCCGCTCCCCGGCGTCGATCTGTCGACGATGATCAAGGACGCGGCCGACGGAAAGACCGAGTTCGCGCCGATCACCGACCCGGACGGACTGCCGCGCGAAGGCGTGCTGTTCATCACCGACGACGAGATTACCGAGCCTCTGCCGCCCGCGCGCACCGCGACCGAGCGGCATTCCTATGAAGAATTCGCCGTGTACAAGAAGGTGGTCGACGCGGTCACCAATCCCCCCGGCGGCAAGCCCGGCGTGGTCCTGCTGCCGGGCGCGATCAAGCAGCCCAACCATGTCCGCTGCGTGCGCACCCCGGACTATAAATTGGCGCGCTATTTCGATCCGTCGGGCGTCGTTCCGCAGGAATGGGAAATGTACGATCTGGCGAACGACCCGATCGAGGCGATCAACCTCGTCGAAGTCGGCACGAGCCCGCCGCGTGCGCGCAGTGGCGCACCCGAAGTGCAGCGCGTGGTCGATCATCTGGCGGCGCTGCTGGCGCGGCTGGAAAAGCGCGACCTTTAACCCTCCGCGCGGATACCCCTCCGCGCGGAGCGGGGCGAAGCGGCTTCAGCCCTTATTCTGTTGCCGCTTCGCCATGAAGGCCAGCCGCTCGAACAGCATCACGTCCTGCTCATTCTTGAGCAGCGCACCGTGCAGCGGCGGGATCGCCTTGGTCGGGTCGCGATTCTGCAGCACGTCAAGCGGCATGTCCTCGTGCAGCAGCAATTTCAGCCAGTCGAGCAATTCGCTGGTGCTTGGCTTCTTCTTGAGGCCGGGCACGTCGCGTACGTCATAGAAAATGTCCATCGCGCGGTTGACCAGGATCTTCTGGATGCCCGGGAAATGCACGTCGACGATCCGCTGCATCGTCTCGCGATCGGGGAATTTGATGTAGTGGAAGAAGCAGCGCCGCAGGAACGCGTCGGGCAACTCCTTCTCATTATTGCTGGTGATGATGACGATCGGGCGCTCGACCGCGCGGATGGTTTCCCGCGTTTCGTAAACATGGAATTCCATGCGATCGAGTTCCTGCAACAGATCGTTGGGGAATTCGATGTCGGCCTTGTCGATCTCGTCGATCAGCAGCACTGGCGGCTTGGGGCGCGTGAACGCCTCCCACAATTTGCCGCGACGGATGTAATTGGCGATGTCGTGGACGCGCTCGTCGCCCAATTGCCCGTCGCGCAGGCGCGCCACCGCGTCATATTCGTACAGGCCCTGCTGCGCCTTGGTGGTGGACTTGATGTTCCACTCGATCAATTCGGCATCGAGCGCCTTGGCGATTTCATAAGCGAGCACGGTCTTGCCGGTGCCGGGTTCGCCCTTGACCAGCAAGGGACGGCGCAGCGTAACGGCTGCGTTGACCGCGACTTTCAGGTCATCGGTGGCGACATAGCCTTGCGTACCGTTGAAGCGCTTCATCGCCTGCATCCCGTTTCATTTGAATACCGGGTACGGCGATAGAGGGAAACGCCCCCCGCGCGCAAGCGGTGGCTATAGCTTGTCGCGCGCGATCGCGCGTGCCTCGATCACATCGCACAGCCCGCGATGCTGCGCGAAGCTTTGCTGCGCGCCGAAGGCGATTGCGCGGCGGACGGGTGCTGGGAGAGCATCGGTCGCGAGCGTGGTGATGTCGGAAACACTGGGCAGGGCCGAGGGCACGGTGTTGAGGCCGGCGCGAAGCGCCGCTGCGTTCAGAATTCTGCGAAAGGCGTGCCAATCGATCACCAGCGCCATCGCCGCCCCGACCGCGCATCCCGTGCGATCGGAACGGGCCAGCATATCGAAGGCGTGACGTTGCGCGGCAAAGGCGGCATCGCTTTCCGCCTGGCCCGGCGTGGAGGGCAGCGGGCCGACGGCGGCGGTGAGCCGTGCAAGGTTCGCGCGTTCCACGCCAAAGGCTTCGGTCGCTTCTGCAAGCCAGCGATTGTCGAGATCGGGAACCGGGCGGCGACTCGCCTCCTCGAACAGGTTGGTCGGGCGTCCGTGAATGGCGCACAGGGTGTGCACAGCATCGGCAAGATCGCGGCCCGCGACGACGGCGTGGGTCAGACGTCGGACGATCGCATGGTCAGCACAGCCGTCGCTCGCGGCCAGAGCCGCGATGCTGCCGGCAACCCCGCCTGTCTTAACCTGTATCGATGCGATCACCATGATCTTCGAGTCGTCCCTATATCTCCCGGCGACGCCGCCGGATTGCGCCCGTTAGGCAAGCAGTGCGGCAAGGGTTATACCGAAGGGCGTAAAGACCTGGTGTAGTTGCGATTAAGGGTGTCTCAACCACGTCTTTGGAGCACGGGCACGATGCGGCCCGACTGCGCCAACGATGCTAGGGCGTGACGTCCTCTGCGAAGATGCCCGTGCCATCGCCAATGGGTTCGATCCTGAGCGCCAGCATGCGGCCGATGCGGGCCGCCGAAGCGACCGTCAGGCATTCGCCAACGCCCGAACGGCCCACGCGCTGCATCGCGCGGCCGAGAAGCGCGCGGGATGGCGGTGGCGTGATGGTGTCGACCGGTGTGCCCGGTGTCGCAATGTCTCCGAAATGCGCGCGCGCACTTCGGCTGGACGCCAAAATCGTCGCCTCGCGGTCTGCCAGCAAGACGATGTCGCGGATATTGTCGAGCAACTGCGTTGCCGTAATCGCCTCGGCGGGCAGAGGCTTACGGCGTGCCCCATTTGCCGGGCTCGCGCACAGCGCGTTCATGGTTTCCACGGAAACCAGCACGAGCCGCGGCCGACCGCGATGCAGAATATAGACCGGAGCGCGGGCCGCGCGGTCTTGCCATACCCCGAAATGCCGCACCAAATCGGATGCCGTAACCATCTGTTCGGCAGCGGGGGCGGAGGAAGACGACATACCCGCACTGTACGCAACGCCGGTCGCGAAACCACACGCCGCCTCCAAAACGGAGCAATTTCGCGCCGGTGAAATGACAGGCCCGGCGACGCGTCAGGCGTTGCCGGGCCAGGTCGCTTACTGGTCGAGGAACGACCGCATTTTGCGGCTGCGCGACGGGTGCTTTAGCTTGCGCAGCGCCTTGGCCTCGATCTGGCGGATGCGCTCGCGCGTCACCGAGAATTGCTGGCCGACTTCTTCCAGCGTGTGATCGGTGTTCATGCCGATGCCGAAGCGCATCCGCAGCACGCGCTCTTCGCGCGGGGTGAGGCTGGCCAGGACGCGGGTGACCGTCTCCTTGAGGTTCGCCTGGATCGCCGCGTCGACCGGAATGATCGCGTTCTTGTCCTCGATGAAGTCGCCCAGATGGCTGTCTTCCTCGTCGCCGATCGGCGTTTCGAGGGAGATCGGCTCCTTGGCGATCTTCATCACCTTGCGCACCTTCTCCAAAGGCATGGAGAGGCGTTCTGCCATTTCCTCGGGCGTAGGCTCGCGGCCCTGCTCGTGGAGGAACTGGCGACTGGTGCGCACCAGCTTGTTGATCGTCTCGATCATGTGCACCGGGATGCGGATGGTGCGCGCCTGATCGGCGATCGAGCGCGTGATCGCCTGACGGATCCACCAGGTCGCATAGGTGCTGAACTTGTAGCCGCGGCGATATTCGAACTTATCCACCGCCTTCATCAGGCCGATATTGCCTTCCTGGATGAGATCCAGGAACTGCAGCCCGCGATTGGTGTATTTCTTGGCGATCGAGATCACGAGGCGGAGATTGGCCTCGACCATTTCCTTCTTCGCGATGCGCGCCTCGCGCTCGCCCTTTTGCACCATGTTGACGATGCGGCGGAACTCGGTCAGCGCCATGCCGGTCGCCTGGCTGATGTCCGAAATTTCCATGCGGATGCGGTCGGCGGCTTCGCTTTCGTTGGTGACGAAGGCGGTCCATTTCTTGTCGAGCTTGGCGACCGAGGGCAGGAACTGTTCGTCCAGCTCATGGCCGATATAGCGATCGAGAAAGTCCTTGCGCGACACCTTGTGGCGCTCGGCGAGGCGCAGCATCTGCCCACCCAGCGCGGTCAGCCGCCGGTTGAAGGCATAAAGCTGATCGACCAGATATTCGATCTTGGCATTGTGGAACTGGACGCTCTCGACCTCGGCGGTCAGCTCCTCGCGCAGCTTGTGATATTTCTTCTCGTCGCTGCTCGACAATTCGCCGCCGCCTGCCATCGCGTCGAGCCGCGCTTGCTGGATCTTGGAGAATTTCTTGTAGAGCGCGGTGATGTTGGCAAAGCGTTCGAGCGCGATGGGTTTCAGCTGTTCTTCCATCTGCGCCAGGCTGAGGGTATTGTCCTCTTCCTCATCGTCGGAGGCGCGCGGCGTGCGGCGCTCGCCATCCTCATCCTCGTCGACCGACGGCTCTTCGGGCTCGGCCTCTTCCTTGAACGACGGGCCTGCATTCTTCTCGGAAATCTCGCCATCGCCCTCTTCGGCTTCAGCGAGCGCTTCCGGGGCGGGGTCCTTGGACAGCATCGCATCGAGATCCATGATCTCGCGCAGCTGCATCGTGCCTTCGTTGAGCGCGGTCGACCAGGCGATGATCGCGTTGAAGGTGATCGGCGATTCGCACAGGCCCAGGATCATCGTGTCGCGACCGGCCTCGATCCGCTTGGCGATGGCGATTTCGCCCTCGCGGCTCAGCAGCTCGACCGCGCCCATTTCGCGCAGGTACATGCGCACCGGGTCATCGGTGCGATCGATGACTTCCTTTTTCTTGACGTCGAGCGCAGGCCCAAGGTCTTCGGACGCGTCGACGGGCTCGGCGTCGTCATCGTCCTCGGCCTTGGTGGCGTCGTCGCCTTCCTCGCCCTGCTCGTCATTCTCAACGATGTTGATGCCCATTTCGCTAAGCGCGGCGCTGATGTCTTCGATCTGGTCGGACGACATCTCGCCCTGGGGCAGGGCTTCGTTGAGCTGTTCGTAGGTGATGTAGCCGCGCTTTTTCGCGCGGGCGATCACCTTCTTGATCGACGCGTCGTTCAAATCGATCAGCGGTGCGTCGCTACCCTCGGTGGTTTCGCCCACGTCCGCCATATCCGTCTTCGCCATCAATTGCCCTCAGTACTAAAAGCTCTGGCGTCTTCGTTCGACTGCACCAGATTGGCAAGTCGCGCGTTCAAAGCCTGTTGTTCATTCACAAGCGACACTTGCCGCTCATATGCGTCATCCGAATAATTCGCCTGCATCGCCGCCGTCGCCTCGGCCAAAGCCGCATCTACCTCCGGCCGAGTCACCAGGATCGCGATCGCCTCGTCGAGGTCCTCGCGCGCCCTGGCGGGGTCGGCGTCCTTTTGCGTAAACGAACACGAGAGTTGGTCGGCCCGCAGCAAATCTTGCGCGATTATATCAAATCCAGATGCCGCCAATATGGTAAGAAGGTGCTCACTATCAAGCGCCGGATGTTCAACGGCCGAATCAATCATCGCATCGAGGAGATGGGCGAGGGCGGGATCGGTCAAATGCAGCCGACCCAACTCCCCCATATGGCGACAGATTTCGGTCGGATGCAGTAACAGCCCCGCCAGCACGGGTTTGGTCAACACACCGTCAATGCCATGCTGTTGCAGGCGCTTGGCCCCGGCACCGACCGGGCCGGGCGGGGCCTTCCATGGCTGGCCGGGCTTGCGTGCGCCACCGCCGCGCGGCGTAAACGGCGCGCGCGGCACGAACGCGGCGCGTTGCTGCGCATAAAGCGCGTCGAAGCGGCGGCGAAATTCCGCGAGATATTCGGTGCGCACGCCGGGATCGGCGATGCTCTCGGCACGCTCCTTCAGGCGCTGCTTCAGCCCGGCTTTCTGCTCGGGTGTGGCGAGCGGTTCGGCAGCGAGTTCGCTCGACCACAACCGGTCGACCAGCGGCTCTGCGGTCTTGAGCAGCGCCTCGAACGCGGCGGGCCCCTTCTGGCGCACCGTATCGTCGGGGTCCTGACCCTGCGGCAGCGTGACGAAGGCGAGGCTGCGGCCCGGGGCGAGCAGCGGCAGCGCGCGGTGCGCGGCGCGCAGGGCGGCCTTTTGCCCCGCGCCATCGCCATCGAAACACAGGATCGGCACTTCGGCCAGCCGCCACAGCCGTTCGAGCTGCGCCTCGGTCAGCGCGGTGCCGAGCGGTGCGACCGCCTCGCCAAAGCCCGCCTGCGCCAGCGCGATCACGTCCATATAACCCTCGACCACCAGCACCCGCCCGGTCTTGCGCGTAGCGGGGGCGGCCTTGTCGAGATTGTAGAGCGTGCGGCCCTTGTCGAACAGCGGCGTCTCGGGCGAGTTCAGATATTTCGGCTCGCCATCCCCAATGATGCGCCCGCCAAACGCCACGGTGCGCCCGCGCGGATCGCGAATCGGGATCATCAGCCGCCCACGGAAGCGGTCATAGGGGGCCTTGTCCTCGACCTGGATCAGCAAGCCCGCCTCGACCAGCAACGGGTCGCCATAGCCCTTCAGCGCGGCCTTCAGCCCGCCGCGCGAATCGGGCGCAAAGCCCAGCCCAAAGGCGCGCGCGGTCTCCGCCTTGATCCCGCGCTTGGCCAGCACCTCGCGCGCGGTCGCGCCGGGCAGGCCGTTCAGTTGCTCGGTAAACCAGGCGGCGGCATCGGCGCAGGCCTCGTGCAGCCCCTTGGCCGCCTCGGCCTTCTCCGCCGCGCGCGGGTCCATTGCGGGCATTTCCATCCCCGCCGCCTGCGCCAGCTCCTTCACCGCATCCATGAAGGGCAGGCCGCGCTGGTCGGTCATCCAGCGAATCGCATCGCCATGCGCCGAGCAGCCGAAGCAATGGTAGAAGCCCTTATCGTCATTGACGTAAAAGCTCGGCGTCTTCTCGTTATGGAACGGACAGCACGCCCGCCATTCCCGCCCGGCCTTTTGCAGCTTGGTGGTCTTGCCGATCAGCCCGGACAGCAGCGTGCGTGCGCGCAGTTCATCAAGGAATTGCGGGGAGAGGGTCATGCGTTCTTTTCTTCCCCTCCCGCATGCGGGAGGGGGCAGGGGGTGGGCGCGCGCTCACCGCCAAGTGCAGCGGCAGCGATCGTCTCCAACACCCCAGCCATGTTCGACGTCAGATCATTATTCCAGAAACGGATCACGCGGTACCCCGCCCTCGCGAGTGCGTGAGTCCGCACCTCGTCATATTCCGTCGCTTCAGCGTGCTGACTACCGTCAAGTTCAACGACCAATTTCTCGGCGCGACACACGAAATCCACCCGATATCCGGCGATAGGCATTTGTCGGCTGAATTTTAGCCCGGCTAACCGCTTTCCTTTGATCTGCCGCCAAAGCATCTCCTCATGCGGGGTCGCGGTGTTACGAGCCTCGCGGGCTTCCGCAGTCGGTCGGCCCAGCCGATAGCGTGGGCCCACCCCCGGCCCCTCCCGCTTGCGGGAGGGGAGGAGGTCGCGCTCGCTCGGGGCTGCGCGCTCCGCCATGTTAGCTCAGCGCCGCCTTCACCGCCGCGCTCGCCTTGCTCATGTCGAGCGTGGTCGCGTGGCGCGCCTTCAGCTCGGCCATCACGCGGCCCATGTCCTTCATGCCCGTGGCACCCAGCTCGGCCTTGATCGCCTCGATCGCGGCAGCGGTCGCCGCTTCGTCCATCTGCGTCGGCAGGAATGTCTCGATCACCGCGACTTCGGCGGCTTCGGCGTCGGCCAGCTCCTGGCGGCCGCCCTTCACGAACATCTCGATCGATTCGCGGCGCTGCTTGACCATCTTCTGCAGCACTTCCACCACCAGCGCATCGTCATCCTCGGGCGCTTTGCCGGTGCGCGCTTCGATGTCGCGGTTCTTGATCGCGGATTGCACGAGGCGCAGCGTCGCGGTGCCCGCTTTGTCGCCGCCCTTCATCGCGGTGATGAGCGCGGCCTTGATGTCGTCACGAATCATTGAACGTCCTTTTCGGTGGTCGGCGGGTATAGCGGCTTTATCGGATTGACGCATCGCCCCCGCGCTCCTAGTCCCCGCCGCTTAGCGACATCGACAATTTTTTAAACGGAGTGCCCGCCGCAATGGCCGACGCCAAACCTCTGCCTGCGTCCAACAGCATCGCTCCCCAAGGCGCCACCGGCGTTCTGGTGCTGGCAACCGGGGAGGTGGTGTGGGGCCGCGGCTTCGGCGCGGAAGGCGTCGCGGTCGGCGAAGTCTGCTTCCACACCGCGATGACCGGTTACCAGGAAATCATGACCGACCCGAGCTTTGCCGGGCAAATGATCACCTTCACCTTCCCGCATATCGGCAATGTCGGTGCCAATGCCGATGACGTTGAGGCGGACGATCCCCACGCGCTCGGCATGATCGTGCGCGAGGATGTGACCGGCCCCAGCAATTTCCGCAGCGTCGAGCGACTCGATGCGTGGATGGCCAAGCACAAGCGAATCGGCCTGTCGGGCGTCGACACGCGCGCGCTCACTCGCCGAATCCGTAGCGGCGGCGCCCCCAATGCGGTGATCGCCCATGCCGCCGACGGCGTGTTCGACATTCCCGCCTTGCTGGCCATGGCGCAGGCGTGGCCGGGCCTGGAAGGCATGGACCTGGCGATCGCGGTGACGACGCAAACGCATTATGGCTGGGCGGGCGGCGTATGGCGGCTGGGCGAAGGGTATGACGAGAGTGGTGTCTCGACTGCGCTCGACACGAACGGAGAAGAGCGCGCGCCCAACGCAGGCGCGGACACGGTCCCCCAACCGTTCGTTTCGAGCGCAGTCGAGAAACCTGTCGCCAAGCGCCCCCACGTCGTCGCGATCGATTACGGCTCCAAGCGCAACATCTTCCGCAACCTCGTCGCCGCCGGGGCCGATGTCTCGGTCGTGCCCGCCACCGCGAGCTTCGATGAGGTGATGGCGCTCGCCCCCGATGGCATCTTCCTGTCGAACGGACCGGGTGATCCCGCCGCGACCGGCGTCTATGCCGTCCCGGTGATCCAGCAATTGCTCGACACGGGGCTGCCGCTGTTCGGCATTTGCCTGGGCCACCAATTGCTCGCGCTCGCGGTTGGCGCCAGCACCACCAAGATGTTCCAGGGGCACCGCGGCGCCAACCATCCGGTGCAGCGCCTCAGCGACGGCGCGGTCGAGATCACCTCGATGAACCACGGCTTCGCGGTCGAACGCACCAGCCTGCCCGCCACCGCGCGCGAAACCCATGTCTCGCTGTTCGACGGCTCCAATGCCGGCATCGAACTCACCGACCGCCCCGCCTTCAGCGTGCAATATCACCCCGAAGCCAGCCCCGGTCCGCAGGACAGCCTGTATCTGTTCGAGAAGTTCGTGGGGATGTTGGTGTGAAGCCTTGGATCTTGCCGATCCTGCTGCTTTGGCTTTGCGCTAATTCCGCGCCTACTTGGGATTCTCTGTCTACGTCTCAAAAACAAGCGAGACTCGATAGGATCGCGGCATCTTGCCACTTGCCACGAAACGCCTTCAACCTCTTGCCAGATGACGACCTGCGTTTTCAGCCTTCGCGGGACACCCGTTATGCTCGGGTCGAATGTGCGTTGAGCAGCCTGAAGCGGATACGCGGCCTTCCCAAGATGGGCTTTATCGGTCGCGAGCAGTCCGAGCCCGAAACTATTACGAAAGCTCAGCCATGACCCTCCCAGAAGTCTCCCCCACGCGCCTCGAAGAGGAATGGGCCGCCGACAAGGACGTGCTCGCCAGCCTGCGAGAAAATGGAGATCGGCCTGAGATCGTCCGCATGGTCGATGTCAGCTTCCGCGGCACCGAGCCTGCGCTCGACCGGCTGGAAGAGGATGCCGAGGAACTCGGCTTCGAAGTGATCGAGCGCGAAGAAGATGAGGAGGGCGAGATCAGCCTGTTCCTCGGCCGCGAACAGACGTCGGATGATGACGCGATCCGCGCGCTCACGCTCAAATGCCTGCAGATCGAGCTGATCTACGACGTGGAATATGATGGCTGGGGCTGCACGGCGGAGGACGGCGCGGAATGACAGGCGTCACGCCTGCCACGGATCGATCAGTTCGACTCCGGTCCATGCGAAATCCCTGGTGTTTCGCGTGGCAACCGGAATCGCGCGCGATCGCGCCTGCGCGGCGATCAGCATGTCGAACACTTGCGGTTCGCGCGCCTTCACCTCTGGAAGCGCCGCGATCCGACCATAATGATCCGCATCCGCGTCTTCAAAGCGCAGCGTGTGGTGGTAATAGCGCGCCCGCAGCCCTTCCAGCCACGGCTGGAGGAACGGACGCTTGTGCGCCGCGCCCGGCAGCGCAATGCCATATTGGATTTCCGCCACCACCATCACCGACAGCGCAAGATCCTCGTCATGCGCCTCCAGCCAAGCCAGCACGGCGGGGTCGCCATGCGGCTTGGTCAGTTCGCTCCACACATTGGTGTCGACCAGAATCAAAGCTCGGGCGCCTCGATTTTGGGGTTGAGCGGCGGCGGCAGGTCGAGGCCCACGCCATTGGCCAGCCGCCGCAATTCGGCCATCGCATCCTTGGCGGTCATGAAGCGAATGTCGGCATAGCGCGCGCTGTCGGGCGCGGCATTGGCCGTCCCGTCGGCACGCTGGAGCAAGCTGCGGACGCGATGTTCCTGCGACGTGGCCTCTTGCGACGGGGCTGGGCGAAAGCTGGCCCGCGCATCGGCGATATGGCTTGCCGACGCCGCATCACCGAAATCCGCCTCGATCACCAACTGGCGCAGATGTTCCTCCATCGACCGGCCATGGGCCGCAGCAATTTGGCGAAACCTGTGTTTGGCCTCTTCGGGCACGTTGCGAACGGTCAAAGTAGCCACGACGTATCTCCTTCGCTATCAATGTATGCAATGAAAGCAATGCTGTCAAATGCCTAAACGCACCGATATCTCGTCCATCCTCGTCATCGGCGCGGGGCCGATCGTCATCGGCCAGGCGTGCGAGTTCGATTATTCGGGCACGCAGGCGATCAAGGCGCTGAAAGAGGATGGCTATCGCATCATCCTGGTCAATTCGAACCCGGCGACGATCATGACCGATCCCGAGCTGGCCGATGCGACCTATGTCGAGCCGATCACGCCCGAGATCGTCGCCAAGATCATCGAGAAGGAGCGCCCCGATGCGGTGCTGCCGACGATGGGCGGGCAGACCGCGCTCAACACCGCGCTGGCGCTGTTCAATGATGGCACGCTGGAGAAGTACGGCGTCGAGATGATCGGTGCCGATGCCGAGGCGATCGACAAGGCCGAGGACCGGCTGAAGTTCAAGGACGCGATGACCAAGATCGGGCTGGAGAGCGCCCGTTCGGCGATTGCCCACACCGTCGAGGAAGCGCTCGCCGGGCTGGAGCGCACGGGGCTGCCCGCGATCATCCGCCCGAGCTTCACCATGGGCGGCACCGGTGGCGGCATCGCCTATAATCGCGAGGAGTTTCTGGAGATCGTGCGGCGCGGGCTTGATCTGTCGCCGACCACAGAGGTGCTGATCGAGGAATCGCTGATCGGCTGGAAGGAATATGAGATGGAAGTCGTGCGCGACCGCGCCGACAATGCCATCATCATTTGCTCGATCGAGAATATTGATCCGATGGGCGTCCACACCGGCGACTCGATCACCGTCGCGCCGGCGCTAACGCTGACCGACAAGGAATATCAGATCATGCGCAACGCGAGCATCGCGTGCCTGCGCGAGATCGGCGTCGAAACGGGCGGCTCGAACGTGCAGTTCGCGGTCAACCCCAAGGATGGCCGCCTGATCGTGATCGAGATGAACCCGCGCGTGTCGCGCTCCTCGGCGCTGGCGTCCAAGGCGACCGGCTTCCCGATCGCCAAGGTCGCCGCCAAGCTGGCGGTCGGCTACACGCTCGATGAGATCATGAACGACATTACCGGCGCGACGCCTGCGTCGTTCGAACCGACGATCGATTATGTCGTCACCAAGATCCCGCGTTTCGCCTTTGAAAAGTTCAAGGGGGCCGAGGCCGTGCTGTCGACCGCGATGAAGTCGGTCGGCGAAGTGATGGCAATTGGCCGCAACATCCATGAATCGATGCAGAAGGCGCTGCGCGGCCTGGAGACGGGCCTGTCCGGCTTCAACATCGTTGATCGCCTGGTCGGTGCGCCGCGCGCCGAGATTGAGGCGGCCTTGGCCGTCGCCACCCCCGACCGGCTGCTGGTCGCCGCGCAAGCGCTGCGCGAGGGCTTTACCGTCGCCGAGATCCACGCGCTCGCCAAGTTCGATCCGTGGTTCCTGGAACGCATCGCCGAAATCGTCGCGGCGGAGGAAGAGGTGTGCCGCAATGGCCTGCCGATCGACGCGGCGGGGATGCGCCGGTTGAAGTCGATGGGCTTTAGCGACAAGCGTCTGGCCTATCTCGCGCTCAAATCCGCCAATCTGCGCGACGGCATGGATCGCGGCGTGGCGCGGGGGTCGGGGCTGATCCATGAGGCGGTCGTCGCGATGACGGGCGGCGTGACCGAGAAGGAAGTGCGCGCGTTGCGCCACCGGCTCGGCGTGCGTCCGGTGTTCAAGCGGATCGACACCTGCGCCGCCGAATTCAACGCCAAGACGCCGTATATGTATTCGACCTATGAAGCGCCCAGCTTCGGCGAACCCGAATGCGAAAGCCAGCCGACCTCTGCCAAGAAGGTCGTCATCCTCGGCGGCGGTCCCAACCGGATCGGGCAGGGGATCGAGTTCGACTATTGCTGCTGCCATGCGTGTTTCGCCTTGGCCGATGCCGGGTTCGAGACGATCATGGTCAATTGCAACCCGGAGACGGTGTCGACCGACTATGACACCAGCGACCGCTTGTATTTCGAACCGCTGACCGCCGAGGACGTGCTGGAGATCCTGCATGTCGAGCAGCAAAACGGCACGCTGGCGGGCGTCATCGTACAATTTGGTGGCCAGACCCCGCTCAACCTCGCGCAGGCGCTGCAGGATGCCGGGATTCCGATCCTTGGCACCAGCCCCGACGCGATTGACCTGGCCGAGGACCGCGAACGCTTCGCAGCCCTCGTCAACAAGCTTGGGCTGTTGCAACCCGCCAATGGCCTGGCGCGCAGCCGCGAAGAAGCGATCGTTGCGGCGGAACGCATCGGTTACCCCGTGCTGATGCGCCCGAGCTATGTGCTCGGCGGCCGCGCGATGGAGATCGTCGACGGACGCGCGCAGCTTGAGGAATATATTCAGACAGCCGTGCAAGTGTCTGGCGAATCACCGGTTCTGATCGACCAATATCTGCGCGACGCGATCGAGGTCGATGTCGATGCGATCTCGGACGGCACCGATGTGACGGTGGCGGGCGTGCTCCAGCATATCGAGGAAGCCGGCGTCCATTCGGGCGACAGCGCCTGCTCGATCCCGCCTTATTCGCTCTCGGATGCGATCATTGCCGAGATCGAGCGCCAGACGGTCGCTCTGGCCAAGGCCTTGTCGGTCGTCGGGCTGATGAACATCCAGTTCGCGGTCAAGGATGGGCGGGTCTATCTCATCGAGGTCAATCCGCGCGCCAGCCGCACCGTGCCGTTCGTCGCCAAGGCGATCGGCGCGCCGATCGCCAAAATCGCCGCGCGCGTAATGGCGGGCGAGAAGCTGGCGGACCTCCCCAAGGTCGATCGCCACATCGACTATTTTGCGGTCAAGGAAGCGGTGTTCCCGTTCAACCGCTTCCCCGGCGTCGATCCGGTTTTGTCGCCGGAAATGAAGAGCACGGGCGAAGTGATGGGAATCGATCCCGATTTTACGCTCGCCTTCGCCAAGTCGCAATTGGGCGCGGGCACCGTCCTGCCCAAGAGCGGTGCCTTGTTCGTCAGCGTGAAGGATGGCGACAAGCCGGTGATCCTGCCGGGCGTGCGTGCGCTCGCCGCGCATGGCTTCACCATTGTCGCGACGGGCGGGACCGCGGAGTATCTGGCCGCGCACGGCGTCGCGGTCGAACGCGTCAACAAGGTCGCGCAGGGCCGTCCGCATATCGTCGACCGGATCAAGGATGGCGGGATCGATCTGATCTTCAACACCACCGAGGGCTGGCAGAGCCTGAAGGACAGTTCGCCCATTCGCGGATCGGCCTTGTCGTTGAAGATCCCATACTTCACGACAGCCCCTGCCAGTGTCGAGGCGGCACTGGCGATTGTCGCCCTTTCGACGCGCAGCCTTGAAGTCAGGCCGTTGCAATCCTATTATTCGCACTCGCACACCTAATTCCCCACATGAGAACAACGTGCGGGCGGGCCCAGCAGGGTCGGCCAACCGGGGAATTTTGAAGACGAAGGACGAAGAGGGATGGCTACCGTCGAAAAGATGCCGATGCTGCAAGAGGGCTATGAGCGGCTCACTGCGGACCTGAAACGGCTTAAGGCGGAGCGTCCGACGATCGTCGACGCGATCGAGGAAGCGCGCGCGCATGGCGATTTGTCGGAAAACGCCGAATATCATGCGGCCAAGGAGCGTCAGGGCCAGATCGAAGCCTCGATCAGCGACATCGAGGATAAGCTTTCGCGCGCGCAGGTCATCGATCCGCGCGATCTGTCGGGCGACAAGGTCGTGTTCGGGGCAACCGTAACTTTGCTCGACGAAGACGATAAGCCGATCAAATATCAGATCGTTGGCCAGACCGAGGCGGACGCCAAGGGCGGCCGCATCTCGTACAACTCGCCGCTCGGCCGCGCGCTCATCGGGCGCAAGCTTGAGGACGAAGTGGAAGTGACCGTCCCGTCGGGCGATCGCTACTATGTCGTCTCGAAAATCGAGTTCATCTAAAAACGCTGCGTGACGCCCCTCTCCCATTGCGGGAGAGGGGCGTAGCCTTCACGCGCCCGGCGCGAGCAAATCGGGCTGCAGCAGGCGGTGCAGATGCACCACCACATATTTCATCTCGGCATCGTCGACCGTGCGCTGTGCCGCCGCGCGCCAGGCCTTTTCGGCGCTCGCATAATCCGGGAACACGCCCACGATATCGATCGAGCCAAGATCGTCGAAATCGAGCCCGCGAGGATCGCTGACGCGACCGCCGAAAACGAGGTGGAGTTTGCTCATAAAATCACTTTCCCGAAATGCGTGGGTTTCCCGCTCGTCTTAGGAGCGCCCGGCGCATTCGGGAACAGGTTGCGGCAGCTTTATTCGGCTGACGCAGCGTTTTTTGGCGTGTCGCCAGGCTGGGCCGCCGGTTGTCCCTCGACTGGTTGCGGCTGCTCGACAACCGCCTTGGCGGCCAGCGCCGCAGTGCCGGCTGTTGCCAGCGCCTTGATCACCCCACCAAGCAGCTTGCCCACTTGATCGCGCGCCGCATCACGCGACAGCCCGAGCACGTCAAGCTCGGTCTTTGCCGTGTCGCGAGCCGCGTCGACCGCGCCGCGCGCGGTTTCGTTCAGACGCTTGCCGACCGGCCGGAGGATTTTGCGCTCGGCGTCCGTCCGGGGAACGAATGCGCCGACGAGCAGACCGATTGCAATTCCGCCGCCGAGGACCGCGAGGGGATTGGCTTCAATCCCGGCGACCGCCTTATCGGTTGCGGCGCGCGTCGTCGTCGCGGTGGTAGCAACAGCCTTGGATGCGGCTTCGCGAACGCTGGCAACCGCCTTGGACGTTCGTTTCACGGGTTTGGCATCAGTCATGGGCGTGGTCCTGTGTTTTAAGAGAGCGAGCCGAGGAGGGGCGACGAAGCGCGCGCACGATCGGGCCGCGCGCCAACCAAAGGCCAAGCACCGCAGCGGCGACACCAAAGCGCGCCGGGCGACGGCGGGCGCTTTCGACAACGCCAAGCACCGCATCTACGCCGCGTGCCTTGAGCGACTCGGCCACGTCCTGGGCGAGCACTTGCGGGCTGGCCCGATGCTGCAACGTCCCGATTGTTTCCGACAAGCGCGCGCGCGCTTGCTCGGCGCTGGCCTGGGCCAACGCCAGCCGAGTCCCGATTGCGCGCCCGGTCATGCCTGGTCCTCGGTTGCGCCGAACAGGCGCTTGAATTGCCGCATCGAAAACCATCCCAAGAGCGCCGATAGCGCAACCAGCGAGCCAACCATCGCCGCGGTTGCCGCCAACGGCCCGATAAGCTGCGCCAGCACCAGCAAAACGCCAAGCACCAACGCCGTCAGCGCGACCGATGCAATCGCGATCGCGGCGACCAGCAGCAGGATGGCATTGCGGGCGTCATCGATCTTGGCGACGACTTTCGCTTTTTGCAGCTCGATTTCGGCGCGCGCCACTTGCTCTGCGTCGCTTACGACACGCGACAGGAGAGCGGCAAGGCTCTCCTGTTCGGTCGGGTCTTCACCCCTGTCCATCATTGCCCCCCGGTATGGCCGGATCAGGCCTTGTCGTCATGATCGGTGGCAAGGCCCGCCTGGATCAATCGCACCAACACGAAGCCAAGCGCAGCTGCGGTGCCGATTGCGATAGCCGGGCTCTTCTGGACGAAGCCGCGTGCATCCTCGATCAAGTCGTCGAGTTCCTTGGCCTTCAGGCCTTCGGAAAAACCCGCAACCTTGTCCGCAGCGGTGCGCGCATATTGGCCATATTGCTCGCCCAGCTTGTCATCGACAGTGCCTGCGGCATCGTTGATCATTTTCACGATTTCATCCAGCGCACCGCCCGCGCGCGCCTTGCCGTCTTCGGCATAGGTCTTGGCGCGATCGACGGCTTCCTTGCCGAGCTTGGCGGCGCTGTCCTTGAACAATTGCGTCGCGCTGAGCGTGGCCTTGGCCGTCTCGTGCGCGGCTTCGGTTACGGCCGCTTCTGCCTCGTGGATCGCGGTGGACGTATCGTTCGGAGTGGTAGCCATGACAAGCGCCCTTCGTTGAAGTGTCTACGACAGGTAACCGGCAAGCCCGTATCGGGGTTCCATCGGCGGCCGCAAATGCACGAGAGGCACCCCATGCGAATTGCGGGCGTTCGACTTAGCCGATAGAGGCACGCGCGAACCCTCTCAGACCCGTTAGAAGGATCGTTCCATGACCGCAATCATCGACATTCACGCCCGCACGATCCTGGACAGCCGGGGTAACCCCACGGTTGAGGTCGATGTGATGCTCGAAGATGGCAGTTTCGGCCGCGCGGCGGTGCCCTCGGGCGCGTCGACCGGCGCGCATGAAGCGGTCGAAAAGCGCGATGGCGACAAGAGCCGCTGGGGCGGCAAGGGCGTCGAGGCCGCCGTAGCCGCAGTGAATGGCGAGATTGCCGACGCGGTGCTCGGCTTCGAAGCCGAAGACCAGCGCGAGATCGATCATACGATGATCGAACTCGACGGCACCGAGAATAAGGGCCGTCTGGGTGCCAATGCCATTCTCGGCGTCAGCCTGGCGGTGGCCAAGGCAGCGGCCGATGCGCGCACGCTGCCGCTCTATCGCTATGTCGGTGGCGTGTCGGCGCATGTGCTGCCGGTGCCGATGATGAACATCATCAATGGCGGCGAACATGCCGATAATCCGATCGACTTTCAGGAATTCATGATCGTGCCGGTTGGTGCCAGCTCGATGATCGAGGCGGTGCGCTGCGGGTCGGAGATTTTCCACACGCTGAAGAAGGCGTTGCACGAAAAGGGTCTGGCGACCTCGGTCGGCGACGAGGGTGGCTTCGCGCCCAACATTGCGTCCACCAACGAAGCGATCGAATTCATCCTGCGCTCGATCGAGACGGCAGGGTACACCCCCGGTGACGACGTGATGCTGGCGCTCGATTGCGCCGCGACCGAATTCTACAAGAGCGGCAAGTATGAGATTTCGGGTGAGGGCAAGAGCCTGTCGAGCCACGAAATGGCCGAATATCTCGCCGATCTGACGCGCCGCTATCCGATCTTCTCGATCGAAGACGGCATGGCCGAGGATGATTGGGAAGGCTGGAAGGCGCTGACCGACCTCGTCGGCGACAAGGTTCAGCTCGTTGGCGACGATCTCTTCGTCACCAATCCCAAGCGCCTGAAGCGCGGCATTGAGGGTGGCTATGCCAATTCGCTGCTGGTCAAGGTGAACCAGATCGGTACGCTCACCGAAACACTCGAAGCCGTTTCGATGGCGAACCGAGCGGGCTATACCGCCGTAATGTCGCATCGCTCGGGCGAGACCGAGGACTCGACGATCGCCGATCTGGCTGTCGCGACCAATTGCGGACAGATCAAGACTGGCAGCCTCGCACGCTCCGACCGGCTCGCCAAATACAATCAGCTGATCCGCATCGAGGAGGAATTGGAGGGGGCTGGCGTATATGCCGGTCGTTCCGTCATCCGCGCGTAAAAATGTAGTAAATACGGGCTTGATCCACGAGTCGCGATGCGCGAGAATCGCGACCGTGATCAAGAAGCCATCTCTCCTCCGCACCATGCTCCGCCGCGCCATCGCACCGGCGGCGTTGATGATCGTCGGCGTGTTCTTCGGGGGCTATGCGATCTTCGGGCCGAACGGTGCGCTGGCCTATGGCGACATCGAGCGGCAGCTTGCGGTGAAGCAGCAGCAGCTCGCGATGCTCGACAAGGCCCGGTCCGAGTTGAAGAACCGGGTCGACCTGCTCGACCCGAAGCACGCTGATCCCGATTTGGTCGATGAATTGGCGCGCAAGGATCTGGGCGTTGCGCATCAGGACGAAATGATCGTACCGCTCGGAAAGTGACCAGTCCTGGGACCGTTTGATCGCGCAGGATTTGCGCGGGGCTTCGGCCGCTATTCATCCTTTCGTCGGGGTGAGTGCACCGACGACGCATTTTGCTTGACCGTCTCAATCATCAGGATCAGCTTCTCTGTTGATACGAGCGACGCCTAACGTCGCCGGTCAGGAGAGTGATGATGGCTATTCGCGTGGCAATCAAAGCACCTGCAGGTTTTTGCAGTTCGGATGCCTGGGGAATCTTTCAGGCAACGATAGCGATCGTGACGCTTGTCGGGTCGTTCTGGTCGATCGGCCTGCTGCTGTAAGCTGCAAATGGGCTGGCAATGTCGGTAGACGGCTTCGCCAAAGTGCCGCCGTGCGCGTGCCGCTCTTGTTGTTCCACTCAGACCTGCGAAAACGCTGGGTGGCGTCCGCTTCAAGGGCTGGCGCGCGCTGCGGCAAGCTGTCAGCTTCTGCGCGCACACGAATCAAAAGGATCAACATGCGCAAGGTGTTACTGGCGGGCATTGCGGGGCTCGCGCTGATGTCCTGCTCCGCGCGATCGGCCGAGACGAAGGGCACGATGGCCCCACTTGCCGCGCTGCCCACGACCGACTGGAAGAGCTTCCGCGACACCTTCATCGAGGATTGGTTCAAGATCTCCCCGGCTGACGCGGTATATCAGGGACGGCATGATTTCGACGGCGGGTTGGGCGACTGGACTCCCGGCGGGCTCAAGCGGCAAGGCGACTTCTTCCGCGAGGCGATCACCAAGGCCAAGGCGTTCGACACCGCCAAGCTGAGCCAGGACGAAGCGTTCGAGCGCGATTATCTGGTGACGGTGGCCGAGGGCAAACTGTTCTGGCTGGAAGACGCCGATTTCCCGCACAAGAACCCGGCCTGGTATGTGAACGCCGGGCTCGACCCCAATGTCTATATCGCGCGCCATTATGCCGATGCGCCGACGCGGATGCGCGCGATGATCACCTTCCTGCGCAAGATCCCCGACGCGGCCGCGCAGATCAAGGCCAACCTCAAGGCACCGATGCCGCTCAGCTATGTCAATTTCGGCGTGGCGGCGTTTAACGGTTTTGGCGATTATTACACCGGGGACGCGAAGAAGGCCTTTGCCGACGTGAAGAGCCCGGCGCTGCAGGAAGAATTCGACAAGGCGGCGACGGCGGCATCCAAGGCGATGCACGATCTCGGCACATGGGTGGAGAGCCAGCGCGGATCGGCAACGCAGGACTTTGCGCTGGGGGCCGACCGCTTCTCGCGCATGATCAAGATGACCGAAGGCGTCGATGTGCCGCTGGCGACGCTGGAGGCGGCGGGCAAGGCCGATCTGCTGCGCAACCAGCAGGCGCTGGCCGAGGCATGTGCCCAGTTCGCGCCCGGCGCGACGATCCCGGCCTGCATGGCCAAGATGAACGCCAACAAGCCCGCCAATAACGATCCCGTCGCCGAAGCGCGCAAGCAGATCCCCGAATTGCGCGCGTTCGTGCTGGCCAATAATATCGTCACGATCCCCGACAATGAGCAGGCGCTGGTCGAGGAGAGTCCGCCCTATAACCGGCAGAACAGCGCCTATATCGATCCGCCCGGGCCGTTCGAGAAGGGCATCCCCTCGGTCTATTACATCTCCCCGCCTGATCCGGCGTGGAGCAAGGCCGAGCAGGAGGGCTTCATCCCTGGCAAGATGGACCTGCTGTTCACCTCGGTTCATGAAGTGATGCCGGGGCATTTCCTGCAATTCCGCCATGCCAATGCCTCGCCGTCGATCTTCGGGCGGCTGTTCGTCGGCTACGCCTTTGCCGAGGGCTGGGCGCATTATGCCGAGGAGATGATGTGGGAAGCCGGGCTCCACAAGGGCGATGCCGAGACGCATATCGGGCAATTGTCGAACGCGCTGCTGCGCGATTGTCGCTATCTGTCGGCGATCGGGATGCACACGCAGGGCATGACGCAGGAGCAATCGCGCAAGATGTTCGTCGAGCAATGCTATCAGGACGAGGGCAATGCGAAACAGCAGTCGGCGCGCGGCACCTATGACCCGGCCTATCTCAATTACACGATGGGCAAATTGATGATCCGCAAGCTCCGCGCAGATTGGACCGCGACGCATGGCGGGCGCGCGGGGTGGAAGGCGTTCCACGACCAGTTCCTACGCTATGGCGGGCCGCCGATCCCGCTGGTGCGCAAGGCGATGCTGGGCGGTGACGGCAAGGCGGTGTTCTGAACCCGGCGCGGGGTTCAGCGCACTTGGCTTGCCGGCTGAACGTCCGCAGCTTCCTCGGTCTGCGGCATGCGGATTGAGGGGCGTAGCCGCGCCAGGCTGCACAGCCCGGCGATGAAGGCGAGGCCCGCCGCGACCAGCGGCGGGGTGGCTCCCCCACCGATCCCCAGCGCGAGTAGCGCGGCGACCAGCGTTGCGCCGGTGGTCTGGCCGAGCAAGCGCGTGGTCGAGACCAGGCCGCCAGCGGCGGCCGCCCGTTCGCGCGGGGCGCTGCCGATGATGAGACGGGCATTGGGTGGCAGAAAGGTGCCGAAGCCCCCGCCGCACAGCGCCATGCGCCAGATCACGTCGAAATGCGTCGGGTGGGCTGGCATGTCGGCGATCAGCAGCAACGCGACGATCGAGATCGCCATGCCGATCCCGCCCAGCGCGCCCGCCGGAATGCGGCTCGACAGCCAGCCCGACAGCGGGGCGACGATGATGTTGGTGAGCGGCCACGGGGCCATCAACAACCCCATTTCGGGCGCGGTGAAGCCGAACTCGCTGGTCAGGCGGAAGGGCATCGAGATGATCAGCGTCATCGAGGCGATGAAGGCGGTGTAAGCCCCGATCACCGATAGCCGCAGTACTGGCCGCTCCAGCAAGTCGATCGGCAGGATCGGATCGGTTTCCTTGGCCTCGCGCCGGACAAAATACACGCCGACCAATATGCCGCTGAGCACGATCGCTGCGGAGACGACCGGGCTATCGCCATGGACCGCAGTTTCAAGACCACCGATGATCAGCCCAAACATCGCCGCGCACATCACGCCGCCGAAAACGTCGAATGGGGTGTTGCCGGGCGGCGTATCGGGCAGCGCGCGACCGAGGATCAGGGATCCGATCGCGAAGGGCACGGCGCTCGCAAACACCCATGGCCATGGTGCCACGCCGAGGATGAACCCGCCGAGCGACGGTGCGAGCGCGGCCCCCGCCGAGACGATCGCGGAATTTATGCCAAGCCCGCTGCCGAGCTGCTTGGCGGGGTAAGTGGAACGGATCAACGCAGAGGACACGCTTAGCGCCGCTGCCGCGCCCATCGCCTGCGCCGCGCGGACGATGAGCAGAAAGGGCAGGCTCTTGGCAAAGAAGCACAGCAGGGTGGCGACGGTGAACACCATCTGCCCGATCTGGTACATGCGCTTCAGGCCAATGCGCTCACCCAGCCCTGCAAAGGGCAGCAGCAGCATCACCAGCATCAACTGGTAGACCGTTACCACCGTCACGGCGGATGACTGATCGATCCTCAGATCGCGCGCGATGGTCGGCAACGCAATGTTGGCGACGCCACCGTCGATGATGATCAGCGCGGTGCCGAGGCAAAGTGCGGCGATGGCCGCATAGCGGCGGGGTAGGGGAAGGCCATCCATCATGCGAGCGTGCTAATCCTCGGCCCACACAGTGCAAGCGGCCTTCCCCATTTATAGTCAGCCGAGCGAAACTTCGGCGACCTTGTCCTTGTAATCCTGCTTGGGATCGATCCCGAGCAGCACCTTCACCCCGGCGAGCATGCTCGACGCATCGACCCAGATCTGCGCGCGCTCGGTGTCCAGTCGCAGCAATTGCAACTTGGGGTCGTCCTTGCCGCCTTCATACCAGGCCGCGACAAAGCTGTTCCACAGCCGGTCGATGACCGCACGATCATTCTCGGCGACCAGCGTGCCGTGGATCGTCGCGAACACGTCATTGCCCTTGGAAGCGAAGGTGGCGACGGCGCGGCTGTCGTGCTTCAGGTCGGCGACCAGTTCGGTGTCCTTTGCGGTGAAGAAATAGATCGGGCCGCGATCTTCGTCGCCGTCGAGCTGCCCCGTCATCGGGCGGGTATGGCCTTCGTCGACGCCGGCGAGGCCGAGCATCATCGTCCGGTCGGAGCGCAACGCCTTCCAGAATTTCGCTTCGATTTCCGCTTCGTTCGCGGTGTTGTCAGTCAACATGGCATCGTCTCCTTGCTCGCTTCGAACGGGCGGAGGCCGATGCGGTTCCCTCAATGCGGGGACCAGCCGGGCGGTGCCAGCTCGAACCCGCCAAAATCAAAGGCAGGCGTGACGACGCAACTGACCAGCGCCCACCCAAGGCGCGCTTCGGCCGATTGCCACGCCTGGGCAGGGACGATGGCTTGCGGGCTTTCCCCGGACAGCAGATGCTCGCTTTGGTCGATCAGCAAGGTGAGCGGCGCGCCCGCATGCCACAACCACAATTCGGTCGCGTCGACACGATGCCAGTGCGAGCGCTGCCCGGCCTCCAGCAGGAACAGAATGGCCGTTGCCAGCCCGCGACCGCCATCCGGCGAAGGCTGGCGCATCGTTTCGCGATACCAGCCGCCTTCGGGGTGGGGGGACAGATCCAGCGAGGTGATCAAGCGATGCGACATCGCGCCCGCTGTTAGGGCAGACGCCCCCCAGAGGCGATAGGAATTGGACATGAGGCGCTCGCTCTCCACTCTCTGCCATGGGCGGGGCGGAGTTGGTTCTTGCTGCATCGCACCATTTTCGGTACAGCGGTGTCATCAAGACTCCCGAGTATCAGGGCTACGCCGTGCAAAATCCATCCGGGCCAACCGGCCCCGTTCCGACTGTCTTCGAAGCTATTGTCCGCAAGCGGTGCTTGCGTGCGACCTATAATCGCACCGATATCACGCTCGCACCGCACATCATCTATACCCGCCATGATGATCTGTTCGTGGACGGCGTCGTGCTCGAGCGCGATGGCAAGCCGCCGCGCGAATTGAAGCTTGGGACGTTCAAGCTGGCCGGGCTCAACGGCGTCGGGCTGACCGAGCGCGACTTCGATGCCAACCCATTGTTCGCGGCCAACGACCCGAAATATGCCGAAGCTGCCTTGATGGCGGTGGAGGCTTAACGCCCGCGCGCTGCCAGACGGCGGCGCACCCTCGCGACACAGATGACCGCCACGCCGGCGACGGCGGCACCGATCAGCATATCCGCCAGATAGTGCGTGCCCTCGACCGGCGTTGCCAGCAGCATCGCGCCGCTCAGCACCATCACCGGCCAGCGCAGCCGCAGCAGCGGCCAGCCGGCCGCGATGTACAGCACCGCACTTGCCGTATGGAAGCTGGGTGCGGAGACAAGGCCCCGCAGCGCCCCCAGATCGACCTCCAGCAATGTATGCGCGCGCAGTTGCGGGATCAGTTCGGCCTCGTACAGCGCGCTTTCGGGCAGATAGGGCACGGGGCCATGCCACAGCGTGGCGAGCGGCCCGACTGCGGGAAGATAGCGGAACAGCAGCAGGCACAGCACGGCCGCAACCCAGAAGCTGGCGATGAAGGCGCGCGTCTCGGTGCGTTTGTCGGCCCAGGCGCAATAGCCGAGGATCAGCGCGGGCGTGACGAAGATGCTCTGATAGGCGGCGGTCCCCAGCAGTTGCAGCGTGCGGTGCGCAGCGACCGCGCGATACCAGGCGAGCCAATCGAAATGGAGCGCGGCGTCGATTTGCTGGAGCAGCGGATCGATACTGCCGCGCGTATCGGCAGCGAGCGGATAGGTGGCGACCGCACCGAGCAACGCGATCCCGGTGAACAGGCCGACCGATTCCGACAGATCGCGCGCGACTCGCTGCGCCGGGGTGGCGGGTGCGCGCATCGAATAGCGCAGGCCGAGCGCCAGCGCGGCAAAGGCGGCGAAGATCAGCGCGCTGGGCGTGCGCGGGTTGATCGTCATCCCGGCATCCCACAGCAGCGCCCCGACGCACACCGCACTGACCGCGAACCCGAGCACGAGCCAACGTCCGGGAATGAGGCCGGGCTGCGCCGTGCTGCCGGGATAGAGCGGCGCGGGGAGCGTGAAGAAGGTGGTGGTGGGACGGGTCACGGGGCGCCTGATGAGCAGACGATGTTCGCAATCGCCGACTGGGAAGGGGTATGCGATGCCGCGAACGGCTACCCTTCATGCCGTGAACTTTTTATGACGTCCAGATGACATTTTGGTGGAGGAGGGGGCGAACCCCCTCCTCCTGCCCAAATCAGCGATAGCAGACCGTCACGCGGCGATGGTGACGCCATTCGGTGTGGCAGCGCGGGCGGTGGCGATCCCCGCCATAATAATGGCCACGATCGCGCCAGTCGCGGCGGTCGCCACGGTGATCGTAGCGATGGTCATAACGGGGGCCATCGCCGCGATAATCCTGCGCGGAGGCGGCGGTGGAAACACCAAGCCCGGCAACCATGAGCCCGGCGGCGATAAGGTGGGTCAGCTTCATGTCCTGTCCTTTCGGCCCGTCGATCGGGCGTGAGGAAACACTTACGCTTTACTGTCGCGATGGTTGCTGAACGGGTCTGTAGTCCGCCGTACAGGTTGGCACGTTACAGCGCGATGCCGAGCCGCGGCGCGAGCGCGACCATGCCGAGATACAGCAACACCGTCAGCGCGCAGCCCAGCCCGAGCGCGGGCCAGAAGCCGATCCCGACGCGCAGCAAGGCCGGGATGACGAGGAACATCGGCAGCGAGGGCAGCACATACCAGAAGGTCGCCTGGACGTGCGCCGCCATATTGGCGGGATCGGGCTTCTCGCCCCACAGCCAGATCATGCCGAGCACCGACACCAAGGGCAGCGACGCCACCAGCGCACCGAACCCCGGATAGCGCTTGGCCAGCGTCGAGGCGATGGCAATCAGGATGCCCGAGATCAGGGCTTTGAGCGCGAGGAACAGCATGGCCTCTGTATGGGGCGGGGCGCGGGTGGAGGCCAGCGGGATTGCAGAGTTTATGCTGTGGCGGCTTAGGTGCGCCGCTTGCGCCACCTGTCAAGTGACGCTTGACGGACTGGATGCCATGGAATAGTTTTCCAGGGTGGAAATCGAAAGCATCCGGCACAAGGCGCTGCGATCGTTTGCCGAGAGCGGCAAGGCCAAGGGGTTGCCCGGCAATGTGGTCGAACGGTTGCGCAATATGCTGGCCTATCTCAATGCGATTGCGACGATCGACGAAATCAAAGTGCCGCCGAATTTTGGCGCGCATCTGCTGACCGGTGACCGGGCCGGCACCTGGGCGCTGACGGTGACCAAGAACTGGCGGATGACGTTTCGCGTAACGGCGGTGGGCGCGATCGAAGATTTGGATTTGGAGGATTATCACTGATGGCGATCAAGCTGCATTCCAGTTTCGCGGTGCATCCCGGCACCTGGCTGCGCGCGGAAGTGATCGAGCCGCATGGCCTGTCGGTGACCGATGCTGCGGCCAAGCTCCATGTGACTCGGCAGGCGATGAGCAATGTGCTGGGCGCGCGTGCCGGATTGTCGGCGGAAATGGCGATCCGCTTTGAGAAGGCGTTTGGGCTTAGCGCCGATACGCTGATGCGGATGCAGGCGGCGCATGATCTGGCGGCGGTGCGGGTGCGGGCGGAGAAGATTGAGGTGGAGCGGGTGGCGGTTTGATAAAAATTCGCTATTTATCGCCTATGGTTTAGGGGGCCACTTCGCCGATTGGTCATTAACTTCAGCTACATTCGCAGCAGGTGCAGAAGTTCCCTTTAGTCGAGCTAACGCTGCCGTGCGTTCCAAATGTCGGACGTTCCTTTCCTCCAAAATCGCGTTCGGAAAATATATTCGACCAAAATCATCCTGTCTCAATTTATTAGAAAAACCTAAATCGTCGGCCATACTTCTTAATAATTTTCGGAGCCGCTCTTCAACTACGTGCCCGAGATATGGGGACGCGCAGAGAGTTAAATGCAATTCCGCCCAAGACTCTCGGACTTCTAAAGAATCAAAAAATGCCAAATCAATTAGATTTAATGCGCGAACAGCGTCTTCGGTAGATATTTCCGCCCGCTCTTGCATAAGGGTACCAAGAATATTGTGTTTTACACGTTTTGTCTCGTGAGCATCTGCTGATTTTTGTCGTAGCGTTTCAGCCATTCGCGCCGCAGCGAGCGGACCTCTCCAAGTCGCGACCGCGGCCGCGATTGCAGCTATAGCGCTAGCTGAGGCCGCTAATACGCTCGGATCGAACCAAGAGCTCACTCGTTCACCTCCAAGCTGGTTAGTTTTTCAAGTTTTATATTTACGGGGCCAAGTGGTGTCGTAATTTGAAAAAAATTTTGTTCTAAATCTTCGGCGGATAGCTTTATCGAAACAGAATAAGTCATTTTCGAATTACCTGTAGAAACTCCTTGTATTACAGTCCCATTCGCTGGATCGCTCACTTCGATGTCGCCGTTCAATGCACCTGCATCGTCCACGACGTAATTTCCTGAAAATGTAACACCTAACGGGTCAGCACCGACGAGCACACCTCTGTCAAATACGAACATTCCAAAACCTTGCCCCTCACTACCGGTCATGTAGGCGACATAAATACCGTCCCAAATGCTCATTCTACATGATCCTACATGACGCGCGATTTTCGACTATCGTACTTTTCTAATCCACCGTCACGAAACTATCCATCACGCGCTTGCGCCCGGCGGTTTCGAAGTCGATCTCCAGCTTATTGCCTTCGATCTCGGCGATCAGGCCATAGCCGAATTTCTGGTGGAACACGCGCATCCCGACCGCCACGTCCGAGCGGCCCTTATTGCCGAGGCTGATCGCCGACGCGCGCGATTCCTGCACGCGCGACGGTTCACGGGTGAAGGTGCGGCTGGTGAAATCGCCGCCGGGCTTGGTGCCCCCGATCCCCGCCGCGCGTTGCCAGCCGGGGCCGCGCCCGGTGCCCCGCGCGACATTGGCGAACGGGTCGGCGCGTTCCGACCAATTGGCGCGCCACAGGCTTTCGCCGCCCGCGAGACTCGATTCCGCCTCGATATGTTCGGGCGGCAATTCGCCGACGAAGCGGCTGGGGATGCTGCTGGTCCATTGGCCGTAAATGCGGCGGTTGGCGGCGTGGAGGATGATCGCGCGGCGGCGCGCGCGGGTGATGGCGACGTAGGCGAGGCGGCGTTCCTCCTCCAGGCTCTTGGTGCCGCCTTCGTCGAGCGCGCGCTGCGACGGGAACAGCCCTTCCTCCCAGCCGACCAGGAACACCGTGTCATATTCCAGCCCCTTGGCGGCGTGGATCGTCATGATCGTGACCTTGGGGTCCTCGGCCGACGCCTCATTGTCCATGACGAGGCTGACATGTTCGAGGAACGCGCCCAGCGTCTCATATTCCTCCATCGCGCGGACGAGTTCGGTGAGGTTTTCGAGCCGACCTGCCGCCTCGACCGATTTCTCGGCCTGCAGCGCGGCGGTATAGCCGCTTTCGTCGAGGATGATGCGCGCGAGGTCGCCATGCGGCAGCTCGGTCATTTGCGCGCGCCACCGCGCCATGTCGATGACGAGGTTGCCGAGCGATTTGCGCGCGGCGCCGGTCAATTCGTCGGTGTCGAGCAGCCGCGCGGCGGCGGTGACCAGCGGGACGTGCTGCGCGCGGGCGAGCTGATGGACCTTGGCGACGGCTTTGTCGCCCAGGCCGCGCTTGGGGACGTTGACGATGCGATCGAAGGCGAGGTCGTCGGCGGGCTGCGCCACCACGCGCAGATAGGCGAGCGCGTCGCGGATTTCGGCGCGTTCGTAGAAGCGAAAACCCCCGATGATGCGATAGGGGATGCCGGTGGCGATGAAACGGTCTTCAAACTCGCGCGTCTGATGCTGCGCGCGCACCAGGATGGCGATGTCGTCGAGGCTCTTGCCGCCTCTTTGCGCGCTTTCGATTTCCTCGCCGACGCGGCGGGCTTCCTCGGGGCCGTCCCAAACGCCCAAGACCTTGACCTTCTCGCCCGCGTCGAGCTCGGTCCAGAGCTGCTTGCCGAGGCGGCCGCTATTGTTGGCGATCACGCCCGAGGCGGCGCCGAGGATATGCGGGGTGGAGCGGTAATTCTGTTCCAGCCGGATGATCTTGGCGCCGGGGAAATCCTTCTCGAACTTCAGGATATTCTCGACCTGCGCGCCGCGCCACGAATAGATCGACTGGTCGTCATCGCCGACACAGGCGATGTTCTTGCGCTCCTGCGCGAGCAGACGCAGCCACAGATATTGGACGCTGTTGGTGTCCTGATATTCGTCGACCATGATATATTTGAAGCGGCGCTGATAGTCGGCGAGCACGTCGCGGTCGCGCTGCAGGATGACGAGCATGTGCAGCAGCAAATCGCCGAAATCGCAGGCGTTGAGCGCGATCAGGCGCGTCTGGTAGGCGGCGTACAATTCCTGCCCACGGCCATTGGCGTAGAGTTCGCTCTCGCCCGCGTCGATTTGGGCGGGGGTGAGGCCTTTGTTCTTCCACCCGTCGATCAGCCCGGCAAGTTGGCGCGCGGGCCAGCGTTTCTCGTCGAGATCGGCGGCCTGGATGAGCTGCTTCAACAGGCGCAACTGGTCGTCGGTGTCGAGGATGGTGAAGTTGCTGTGCAGGCCGACCAGCTCGGCATGGCGGCGCAGCATCTTGGCACCGATCGCGTGGAAGGTGCCGAGCCACGGCATCCCCTCGACCACATCGCCGACCAGCCGCCCGACGCGGTGGCGCATCTCGCGCGCGGCCTTGTTGGTGAAGGTGACGCTGAGGATCTCGCTCGGCCACGCCTTGCGGGTGGCGAGCAGATGCGCGAGCCGCGCGGTGAGCGCGGCGGTCTTGCCGGTGCCGGCCCCCGCCAGCACCAATACGGGGCCTTCGGTGGTCAGCACGGCTTCGCGCTGCTGCGGGTTGAGGCCCGTCAGATAGGGGGGATC
>Ga0209482_1000153_pt1 | contig 58880 bp, 36 predicted proteins | sample CoawatmetaG10DNA_FD_187512 | JGI IMG/M metagenome (GOLD analysis project Ga0209482, IMG submission 187512) | Marine microbial communities from the West Antarctic Peninsula - Coastal water metaG104-DNA (SPAdes) (version 2) | ecosystem: Environmental > Aquatic > Marine > Coastal ...
CAGTAATGCTGTAATCAAATGCGCTGTTTAAAACACTAAGCTCTAATGAACCATCGCTAGTTCCAATACAACTGGCACTAGAAACTGAGACTTTGTTGTTAGTAACTGGAAGATTAAAGACAATACACCCCTTTAAATTAGTATTAGATCCCAACGGAGTATTAGCACACTCATCTTCTGTGTTTAAAACTCCATCTCCATCTGAATCTAAATCACAAACATCTCCCACTCCATCTGAATCAAAATCAGCTTGATTTGTATTTACAATATCTGGACAGTTATCTGCGTTATCCGATACTCCATCTCCGTCCCTGTCATCACAAGCGTCTCCAATACCATTTCCATCAGTATCTTTTTGATCGTAATTTGGAAAAGATGGGCAGTTATCAATACTATCTATAACACCATCATTATCCAAGTCTTCGCAAACATCTCCAATACCATCAAAATCAGTATCTGCCTGATCAGGATTAGGAATTATTGGGCAATTATCTTTTTTATCTAAAACTCCATCTCCGTCTGAATCTTCACAAACATCACCTTCTCCATTTTTGTCAGAATCTCTTTGATTTGAATTTGCAATATTTGGACAATTATCTAACGAATCAACAATACCGTCTCCATCAGCATCACTTCCACTAGTTGCTAAAAAAGAAGTCAACGTTAGCGCATCTAAAACACCTTCTTTAATTGAAACGGTCTTTTCAGAAGATATAACTGGAAATTCTTCAGATGTATCATCAATTACTATTGTCTTAACAGAAACTTTATATATATTGTTTTTATCAGAATCATTAGGCGTTGAAAAAACTGGTGCTATTGAAAAAGTTAATTTTCCTGAGGACTCATCAATTGAAAACAAGCTTTTATCATCTCCACTTTGTAACTTATAGGAAACATTATCAGATGAAACAGAAGAAGTTCTAAATCCTGAATCTCTATAAATACCTGACTTGCTATTATCTCTATAAACTTGGACCGTAAAATCATTAACAACAAAAGCATTTGGATCATCAATTATGTTTATTAGGACAATCTCCTCAGCACTTGTTTTTTCTCCGTCGTAAGTAGTAATTCCTAAAGAATAAGATGATTTTGTTTCATAATCAATCTCGGGCTTAATAAGATAAAGTTCTCCGTTTTCTGGAATTATTCCGAAAAGCCCCTCATCATTACCACTTATAATTTTAAAATCATCTACAAAACTATACTCATCAGCATCAGTTGCTTTAACCTTGTAAAAGTAGGTAAGAGCAGGTGAATTTTCTTTTAAACTTGGTTTTTGATTTGGCGTAACGACAGGATCAAATTCATTTGTACCTCCGACTACCATAAAACTAGATGTTGTTATATTTGAGGAAACATTTGAATTATCTTTTGAAGAAATAATAATGTTGTCAAGAATTAGATCATAAGATCCGTCAGCTATATCCATAGCTGTATTTGAAATAGAAGCAATTGAAATAGGTAAATTAATTATTTTTCCTCTGTTGCCTACAAATAGAGAATTTGAATTTGAATATACTAGAAATCTATATTTTCTAGCCCCTAAAGTTGATTGAGTTAAAATAAAATCAGATGATCTATCAGCAACTAAATTAGAAGAATCAGCAGAAATAGAAAATTTCGGTAAAACTGTAATAACACCTTGCATTGACTTATGATTTCCACATATATAATAATAAGTTCCTGGAGCAACTTCAGATAAATCCACTTTAACAGTACCTGATGTAGTACCTTGATTTGTAACACCAGCTAATTGTTTAGTCGAATCATATCCACCGTCAGCATTAAAGCCAGTAACAATATATAATGGGTGAGTAGATCCGGCATTATTTATGAAATTTATTTCATCTCCCACATAATGTGATATACCTGGATCTTTAGCGTCACTTAATTCTTTAAAAATAAAATCTTCATTTGAGTCAGCTGACAAAGTCCATGTAAAGGATTTCGTTTCCTTAGGAAGGGTTACATCAAACTGCATTCCCTTAATTTCATTAGAATTAAGCATTGAAATAGGAATTGAATTGATAGCCCCTTTAGAAATATTTTTATTTCTAACTACTATTTTATTTCTATTAGCTAAAGAAGCTTTAATTAAAACAGAATCCATTTCAGATCCTCCATCATGTGTGAATTTCATATAAGCTGAAAATTCATCAGATGACCCAGATGGAATAATTGTATAAGCTTGACTTGACTTTCCGTCTGCATTAACTTCTAATGGAAAATCATTTTCAGAAATTGAAAGATCTGGACTATTGCTTAAAATCCCACTTACTATAAGTTTTTTATTACCATTATTAATGTATGTAATACTTCTTTCATTATAACTATTTCGATTTAATTCTCCTAAATCTAAAGTATATTCACGTTTGCTATTATCTGAGCTAACAGGAGATTGAAAAGCTAATTTTCCAGTTATTAAATTAATACTACCATTTTCAGCAACAGAAACAACATTAGTCAAATCTTTATTTGTTAAAACAGAGTTACTAATATTAATGGCGTAAAGATTTGGGACAATAATTTTGTCTGGACGTATTGAAAACTTAATAATTTCTCCAATCGGCTGAGTAAACAAAGCATTACTCGGTGAATAAACTACCACTCTAAGAGATTTTTTTCCAGTTTCAGAGTCTGATATAAGGTTTGAACTAATTACATGATCCGTACCTGACTTTAATAATTCAGCACTACTACTTGTAAAACTAATTTTGGGGTCTTCAGGCGACACATCAAACTGAAAACTAGTCACATCTTCATCTCCGTTGATAGAGACTTTAATATCAGAAGACTCTTTGTTATAAGCATCGACATTTGATTGAACAGTAATTCTATTGTCATTATAAGCTTTTGCAGAAAAAATAAATTCTTCCACTTTGTTGGCTTCAGACTTTGGATCGTTGGTTTTAAGCGATAGTTTTTCACTAAAAGTTCCATTTACTGAAGAATCAAATCTTGCATTAATTTTAAGTTCTGCTCCTGGATTTATCTTTTGAGGCCAAGTGATGGCATCTGTTTTGGTGTCGAAATCGGTTAAAGCAAATTTAGTTAACTCATCTTTTTCTAAACTAACAGTCAAAGTATCTGTTCCTACATTTTTCAAAGCAAAATCTTTATCCGCTACTTCTGCTTTATAAATACTCCCAAAAGCAATAGCTTTCGATGAATATCCAAAGCTTGGAGCTAAAACAGTAATTACACCCTTTTCTAATTTTAAATTTAAATTAGTATTATCTTCTTTTGATGCAACAACACTAGCTAGCTCGAAATCAAAATATCCATAGTTCTTACCTGACTTAAAATCAACACTCAATAATTTTCCTGATCCGTTTGGAATCAACTTATTTGAAGGTGAATAAATTAGAACTCTAACAGTACCGCTAACAACTTTTTTGACAGTAATTACATGATCAGAATCTTCTCCACCTAGTCTTTCCTTAACTAAAGCGTATTGGGATAAGTAATTGAAATTAGTGCCATCATATTTAATATCAAATTGCAAAGCTTTTATTCCAGTTGCTGTAGTGATATGTAAATCTAGATTGAAATCTTTGTCAAAGCCATAAGCCCCATCCTTTACGGACAGGGTATCTTGGCTATATAACGACACTCCTAAAAGGAGTACGAATGCTTGTATGAGTCTTTTCATAAATCCTTATTTCTTAATTAGCTTATGAACACTTATCACTTCTTCATTATCTTTAGTTATCATTTTTACTTGAACAGTGTAAAGTCCAGAGGCTAACATTGAAACATCTAAATCATTTAATCTTCCTAAAGAATCAAATGAAGTTTGATATACAGAAACTCCTAAGATGTTGTAAATATTTACATCTAAAGATTCTACTTCCTTGGAAATATCAGTTAATAAATTAATGTTAGAGACTGCTGGATTCGGATACATTTTAACAGAACTGTCAGAAGAATCAAAGAATCTCTCATCTGAATAAGCAAGTTTTAATGATAGTCCGTCTTTAGTTCCAGCTTTTAAATTGCTGATTTCAAATTTATCATTATCATTAATATCTAAATAATCAAATATCACATTAGTTAATTCATTAATTGGCTGATTATTATAACTATATATAAGGAAGTTTCTTTTATCCCCTTCTATGTAAGTTACAACAGTCATGTTATCAAGTTCATCCGAAAGTTCATATTGAACAGTAGAATCAATTGAGAATTGTAATGAAGTCACATCCTTATCATTTTCTAAATAAACTCGATCACGTGTGTAAACTAAACTAGCCTCTCCAACAGGTGTGCTTGAGAAATATTCCCAATCATAAGGATCGTAGTTAGATCCTCTAGCAGATCCAGTTTGAGATGTTAATATAAGGTTTACAATAGCTGAAATATCTACAACATTAATGACACCATCGTTATTAACATCTGCAACTTCTTTAACAAAGACTTTAGGATCGTTACCTAATATGTAATCTAAATTAGTTGTTAAATCCAAGATATTTATACCATCATCTCCATTAGAATCACCAAGTTTATTGGCAGCTGTAACATCAATGTTAGTTTCTGTAGTAAACGTAGATCCGATAAAACTACCATCAATGGATTGGATAGCTACATAATATTTCCCTACAGGAACACTTATTTTCCAAGAGGTATTATTCTCAGCATTACCAGCGTCTGCAGCAGATTTAACTCCGTCAGCATCAGCTCCACTTGATAAAATTTCTTCACCACCTGGTGTTGTTCCTACTCTGATTGAGTAAGTAAGCCCTTCATCCGGAGTTTTTAAACCATCAGCATCCGTATCAGTTGCTCCATCCCAGTTTATGGTCAGTTCAAATAAAGTTGGATCTTCATCTTCACCAGCGGCTCCAAAAATATTAGAAGTTCTATTTCCTGAATCGTCAGAAAAAGCAATACCTAATCTTTGTCTTTGGAAAGTAACACTTGTTGGTGCATTTGGTCTTGCATTTAAACCATAGACTTTCTTAACTCCAACTGCTTTTTTAAGCGGCTTACCTTCTCTGTACTCATCTCCTGTACTATCATTGGCAATGCCTCCTGATCCATCTTGTGGACCTGCAAAACCTCTAACGTTAATAAATACATCAGAGATAAATTCACTAGAATCAGTAACATATTTGTTTTTACCTGTAATTACTAAATCTGCATCTAAATCTCCATCAAAATCAGCAACTCCGATATTAGCATCTATATAAGCCGATAAGTCATAAATATCATCAACCATTACATTTGCTTCAGGAACCCATTTAGCCATCTTAGTAACCTTACCTTGACCACTAACTGTTCCAGAATAAACAACGTCATTATATCCATTACTATCAAAATCTCCAAAGACAAACCTACCATCTCTAACGGCAGGAAGACCAACATTCATATCGGTGAAAGTACCTTCATCGTTTTTATATGCTTTGACTATATCCCCTGAAGCAGACTGCCCACTAAACAGAATATCGAGTTTTCCGTCAGAGTCAAAATCAACAAAATCAGTAGTTCCTTGTTTAACTGAGATGAAATCATTTTCTTTTTCTTCGAAATAAACTTCAATAGGTTGAACAATAACATTATTCTCATCTACTTTTCTTTTGTTTTCAAAAAGAATAGTCTTATATCCATCAAAAGAGTAACCTGAGATTAAGAAATCAAAATCTCCATCATTATCAACATCTCCAAAGTCATATGAAGCAAAACTTAAGTTATTAAGTTTACTCTCATCTACCACACTTACCGATTCAGTAAGTTCAAAGTCGTTGAAACCAACTGAGTCACTTCCTTGTTTAGGAACTACTGAAACCATCACCATTATTGTAGTTGCTTCGGAGGTGATTTTAGAAGATTGACCAGCTGCAATTATTTCAACTAAACCATCATTATCTAAATCTTTAATTGCAAACTTGATATTGTATACACTTTCTAAAAAGTTTGCTTGATCAATAAATGGATTATACTCTTCGAAATAATTTCTGTAATCAAGTGGGCTGTCGTCATCAGCTCTCCTAGTATTCAATAACATATGAACTCTAGTACCTCCATTTTCTTCAACCGCAACAATTACATCATTTTGACCATCTTTATTGAAATCTCCGAATTCAAATGAAGATTCTCCGTTCCCAAAGAAAGATCTTACCGGAACAAAGACTTCATTGTCAAAAACATAAATATTAATTGGTTCTTGAGGAATTTCAAGTCCATTACTATTAGGATTAACATCCATCCCAACATTAGTACTAATTAAATCCTTATCACCATCACCATCAATATCTAAGAATCCTAATTGTGAAGATGCTGAAGGCCTTAATTGTCTGTCTATTATACCTCCTAGATTTAAAAGTTTCCATTCGTAGTCAAGAGTGAAAACAATTTCATCTGAGAAAAGACCTCCCATATTTCCTCCGTCAATTGCTTGAACAGAAGCATAGTAAGTTCCCGGATTTAAAATAACATCTTTTTCATTAAGTGTCGATAAAGAAGGAATATTAATCAAAGTAGAACCTGTAGTAGCATTAGCATTAGCATACATAACATCAGTTCCTCCTGATGTAGTTCCAATTTTCATATCATATCTAAATTGTGTAGATATATTATCCGTTGGCACATCCCAATCAAACGATACTGATCCGTTATTATCAGATTTAGCAGTAAGGTTTGTAACCTTGCCAGGAGCTGTGTTTAAGTTATTAGTGTTTTCCGCTTTATATAAAATAGCTTTAGCTTTTCCACTATCATCTAAACCAGTTAAGAAAAGATCTAAATCTCCGTCATTATCATAGTCAATCCAGTCCGTACTACTTTCTCTAAGTCCTTGCACATTTAAGTCAGATTCAATGATTCCATAAGTACCTCCAAAGTATGCAGGGAAAGTTGTGAATAGTTTTGTAACAGCTTGACCACTATTAGGATCTTCACCAGCAATAATTAAATCACTTTGTCCGTCATTATTATAATCTGCAAAATCAAAATCAACATTCTTTAATAAAGCAAGACCAGATAAAGCATTTAGATTACTATAGATTTTAACAGATGATTTACTTGAATCTTCATAACCCATAGTTAAAAAATCTAATTCACCATCTCCATCAATATCTGCATAAATTGTGTTTCCATCAACTAACCCAACACCTACATTAAATGAATTACCACCATTTTCAGATTGCTCATCATAATCATCTCTATAATAAGTGTTTGTGAAATTGTTTCTCCAAACAAATTGATTACCAATAGATCCTCCAGTTCCGTTAGTGAATAAATCATTATCTCCATCTTGATCAGCATCAACAATATCAATTTCTCCGTTAATAACCCCAACATCATTAAATAAAAATTCATTTAAGAATTCAAAATCACCAAGGTTAGTGTAATAATACGTTTGAAAATTATTACTTGAATCAATACCTGAAATAATTAAATCAGGATCTCCATCATTATCTAAATCACCCCATTCCATATCACTTTGAGACAATCCTATTACTTGATAATCTTCCATTAATTCAAAGAAAGCACCTTCTTGGTTAATGTAAAGTTCAGATTTTCTACCATCGGGTGAGTTTCCTGTTACAGCAACATCTAACCAACCATCTTGATTAACATCAACAAACTCAATATCTCCACCTATAAATTTGGTAAAGTTTTGATTAGTATTTGCAAATGTTCCATCGTCATTAATGTAGACATTAGTAATAGTACCAAATTCAGATTGTCCCATTAAGGCTAAATCCATATCGCCATCTTGATCATAATCACCCCAGCTAACTTTACCGTCTTCAACACCATCAAATGGCGCATCCTCAACTAAAGTTAATCTAGTTGACTCAACTATTGTAACATCAGCTATTTCTGTATCTGCAGAGGCTGCATTTGATAAACTAGCCACATTAATATCCATCACTTCATCTTCTTCAAATAGTGGATCTTTAAATGCTCCTAATGTAATGTTATTAGTTATTTGCATAGCAGGAATCTCTATGGATGCTCCTAAACCAATTTTATCTACTGTGAAGGAGTTAGTATTAACTACATATAAAGAACCTCCGACCACTTCAACTGCTTGTGGATTGTTAATTTTAGTATCAGAAATATTTGAAATTACTCCAGCATAAGTTCCGTCATCATTAAAATCAACCTTTACTATTTGATTAAAATTATAAATTGGAACATATAAACTTCCTGAACTATCTAAACTTGGTTTACCAAATTCAGGAAAGTTTCCTTGAGCTGCAGCACGAATAAATTGACGTAAATCATCTAATTCAGAAACTGTACTTGAATTAAAATCAACTACCCATATTCGGCCTTTTTGATCATAATTAGTCCACTCGTGCCATCCCATATTAATAAACATTCTATTATTAGTAGTATCAGTGGTAATATAGCCTGGTCTGTTAAAGGATGGTTCATCAAAATTTGTTACGGTAGCCCAGTTGTCATCACCTCCATCTTTTCCATTATCCTGAGAACCAGCAACTACTGATTTATCAAATCCTGCGCCATTCCAAGTTAGTTTACTTAAAGTATTTCTATCTAAATCGGTAAAGTAAATTTCACTGTTCATTACAGCAATACCTCCAATCCAACCAACAGAACTGTTTCCGTCAAAAATTTTCCTTGAGTAACCGTCTTCATTGTTGTAACCGTATATACTTGAATCTTTATACCAGTAAATATTTCCGTTAGTTTTATCAACAGCAATTTGAAGAGGGCTACAAATTTTAATATTTTCAAATTCACCTTCATCACTACCACATTGGAATGGTTGACCAATAACTGTTCGTACTCTACCATCAGGATAAATTAACTTGATTGTATGACTATTCTTATCTGAAATCAGCATAGAACCATCCTCATATTCTACAATGTTAATAGGTTGATCGAATCTTGCAAGTTCTCCTAAACCATCTCGAGATCCTTGCTCATCAATTTTTCCTGCAAAACTTGAATAATTATAAATAGAAGAAACATTATAATCTTCTAAGGCAGTCGCTGTTCCTTCAAGAGCTAGATTTATTGTTGTTGGATCTAATTTAGCGTTCGATAAATTAGCAGTTATTATAACTTCTCCTCCATTTTCTGAAATAGACTCGCTAGACGCCGCAAAGGTTACTACAGGTTTTTCATCATCTTTAATTTTAATATCAAGAGATATATTTGAACCTAAAGCAACAGCTGGACTTTCAGGAAGTACTAATGAAACAAGAATGTTTTCAATAGCCTCTTCATTTTCATCTTGTAAACCAGTTAAAGTCACTATTGCACTTTGCTGTCCTGCTGGAATAGTAACAGTTTCAGCAGAAACTTTAAAGTCAGATGTTCCGTCTTCAGTATCCCCTTTAGTTGCAGTACCAGCATCAGAGAATACTAAATTAACCGTTGATGGTAATTCAGAACTTGAAACAGGACCATACTCAATAATGTAGTGTCTGTAATCATTCTCATTGTAATTGTACCATTTATTTCCGTAAGTTAAAGCATAGCCATAGCCATTAGTAAAAATATCATCTTCAAAATTTTCATAAATAAGCGATCCATAAACATTACTCCAATTGGCCTCACCTTGCTTTCTTGTTGTTCCAAGCCATGTGCCGTTATGTATCATTATAGTATTAATGAACTCATTTTCGTTTTGACTATCTATTACTAATAATTGACCACCCAATTCAAGAGCGTTTTGATTAGCATTCTCCCAGTTACTACTAAATCTTGAGAAGTAATATTTGTTACCTTCAAATTCACCCATGAACTCGTAGTCATTGGATGCGTCAGATGGCAATTCCGTTTTTTCCCAGTTGCTTGAAGCCCCTGAAGAATCTACTAAAAATACTTCCAATTCTAATGTTCCATTGTCCTCATTTAGCACTAGACTTTCAGCGTTTAATTCAACATTTGGAATTGACTCATCACTTTTAAGAATTAATGATATTGGATCAGTACTTGCAAGCGTTCCTCCAATAACTGAATTAGATGTAAATTGAATCGTTTCATCTGTTTCATAAACCCCATCATTAATTGATGTGATATTATAAGTAATAGAGGTTTGACCAGATGGAATCGTCATTTTAGGACTAATCTGTACTTTTCTTACTCTGTTGTCATCACTATCTACAACATAAAGGGCACCGGCTCCATAAATAACATAGTTTGGTTGCCTGTAAGAAGCCTGGTCAGAAGTACCATCTTGATAATCGTAATCGCCAGTTCCAGAAATCGTTTCTACTTTAACTCCCTTAGCACTTGTTAGCTCAGAAATTTTTCTAATTCTATGGTTACCTTGGTCAGCTACATAAATATTATCACTTGCATCAATTGCTAATCCAAAAGGATCACGGAATTTAGCATTGGTTCCATAACCATCTGCAAAATCATGCCACTCTCCAGCAATGGTTGAAACGGTAGATCCATCAGCTGATACTTTTCTAATTCTGTTTGAAGTAGTAACATAAAGATTATCATTAGAATCAACTACAAGACTTCTAACGCCTCCTAACTCAGCTTCTAAGGCATCCCCATCACGGTCTCCATAGTTTCCATTTCCAGCATAATCTGTAACAATTCGATTAGAACCGTTGTCAACTACTTTTCTAATCTTCGTATTGTCCATATCTGCAACATACATGTTGTTTGAGGAATCAAAAGCTATATCTGAGGGACGATTAAATTTAGCTTCTGTTTCGTTCCCATTGTCATCCCCTCTATCATTTCTTAAACCAACATATCTTGATAAAACTCCATTAGACATCTTAATTCTAGAAATTTGATGTGCATCAGCTTCAGTGATATACATATATCCAGAATGTATTTTAACAGAACTAGGATGTCTCACAGATCTTTCTAATTTATTTCCATCAGTTTTATCAATGTCTTCGTTATCACTCCAATAATTACCCGTTCCTGCATAAGTAGACACGTCACCATTAGGTGCTATTTTTCTAATAACATTATTGTATCTGTCTGCTATGTAAACATTTCCAGCAGCGTCTATTGTACCATTACTCATGCCATCAGAAAACTCTGCTTCATCAGCGTCACCATCAACGTAACCATCATTACCGTCTCCAGCTAAGGTTGTCACTCTATTTAAATCGTCAGATCCAAAGTCGTTTCCAAATACAGCAATTCCACTACCAGAACTAACAAAATCAATTGATAAATCCACTGGATAAAGTTTAGCATTGACAATGGAAGCAGATAAAGTACTGCTAACTGGAACTCCTTCAGAAGTTACCTCGCCAATTGTAGCTACATCAACTGCAAGGGTAACAGATGGCTTTTCATCATCACTAATTAATACAGTTGCAGTGTTATTAGTTGAATCAACAGTAGAATTTGCACCTGCGTCAGGTGAAGAAACTGTTAATATTATATCTTCGATTGCCTCGTCATCACTATCGTCGATACCTGTAATAACAATATTAGTACTCGACTGTCCAGCTGCAATATTAACTGTTCTGTCGGCGTCAGGTGCACCTATACTAGTAGTATAGTCACCACCAGTGGTTCCAGCTCCAGAGAATGAAACAACCACTTGCGCGGCAGCATCAGAAATAGCAGAAGAGAATTCAACTATATATTGCGAATTCCAATTGCTTTCACCATTAAACCAAAGACCTCTATATCTAATTTGAGTATAAAAATTACTTATATAATCTGGGTTGTAATCCCAACCCCAGTTTGTATAATCACTCTGTGCACTATTTGTCCATCCCCAAACTGAATTACCAGAATCGTAAGCATGACCTATCCAGTGATTTAACCACTCACTATTTTCAGAGTTATATTCAGGATCTTTTTCATAAATTTTCTCAGTAATAAAATCATTCTCACCAGCTGTTGTAACTACTGCTAATTGACCACCTAAACTTGTAGCAGTTGATAGGGCATCCGAATAACTTTTACGTCCACTATCCTCATTTTTAGAAGCATAGTATTTTGAACCATTATAATTTCCTAAATAATAAAAGTCTGATTTGTCAGAAGCATTCATATCAGATTTTGCACTTGAAAATGCATCAGCTAAACTAAGAACAATTGTTGCTGTTCCACCATTTTCATCCACTATATCGTCCGTGGCACTTAATTTAACTATTGGTGTGGCATCATCACTTGTTATCTTAGTTACAAGTGCAGTAAATGAAGCCAGTTCATTACTGACATTTGATTTAGATTGAACTGCAAGAGTGAAAGCCTCGTCGTTACTTTCATACAATTGATCATCAATACCATTTATTGTAATAGATCCAGTAGTTTGACCTGCAGGAATCGTAATAGATGGTAATAAATCAATTTTTCTAATTTTATGATTATCAGAATCTGAAATATAAATACCTGAGGAATTTACAGCTATTCCCGAAGGGTTTTTGAATTTTGCTGAAGCAAAGGCTCCATCTGCAAAACCGTAATCCTCTCCAGCGAGTGTTTCAACTCCTTCAAGTGTGATTTTTCTAATTGTATTTTCGTCTGTAGCATAAATAGTTAAAGCAGACTTAGATGAATCAATTGCTAAACTATTAACTCTTCTCATGACCGCTGAATTTAACGTACCATCTGAGCTTCCCCAATTGTCATTAACATTTACAAAAGTGGTCACTTCACCAGCTGGCAGAGTTACCTTTCTAATTTTATTTTCATCACCAACATACATCACGTCCTGACTACCAGATTTATCAATAACCATTGATGAACTTTGTCTAAACTCAGCATCAGTACCAGTACCATCATTAGTACCATAATTTCCAGTACCAACAAATGAGGTGGCTTCCCAATTTCCTGAACCGTCCACCACTAACTTTTTAATCTTGTGACTTTCTGAAACATATAAGTTTCCAGCCCTGTCAAAAACTAGTGCTCTAGGATCGTTATATTGAGCTGTATTTTTATCTCCATCATTATCTCCCCAGTCACCTGATCCAGAAACTAAAGACACATTTCCTGAAGCATCAATTTTAGAAATTCTATTTCTTCCTCCTTCAGCAATAAATAGTTCGTCTCCTGCATTATTAAAAGCTAAAGCAGTAGGTCTAGCTAATCCAACCTGCATTTTATTTCCTGTATCTCTGAAATGAGCCCAATCCCCATTTCCAGCATAAGTAGAAACAACACCAGCGGGAGTTATTTTTCTAATAACGTTGTTATCAGAATCTGCAACATAAAGATTTCCAGAACTGTCAGAAATCATTTTTCTAGGATATCTAAACTTAACGTCAGACCCCTCTCCATCCTTGAATCCAGAGGAACTTCCTGCCAAAGTGGTAACAGTTTCAAGTTCAGCAACCGAATAGTCAATATTTTGAGTTGCTCCTCCATCAGTAATCGTTAAATTAAGTTTACTAGCTGTTGATTTTGCTTGATCGCTAGTGGCAGTAATGGTAACGGAACCTCCCTTTTCATTAAACTTGTCAGCCGTTGAAGCCCACGTTACACTAGGAAATTCATCATCAATAATACTAATAGATACAGTAGAGTTCACGGAATCATAAGTTCCATCTTTAATAGAACCCGTTCCATTAGATTGAGGTAATATATCATCTCCATCTGAGTCTTTATTATTTGAAATCGTATAAGTTATTGTCTCAATAGCTTCATTAGCACTATCATTAACTCCTGTAACTGTAATATCAAGTTTAGATTGTCCTGCAGGAATAGTAACAGTTCCTGAATTCGTAAAAGTAGCATCTCCACCCGATCCACTAGTTTCTGAGAATCCAGTAGATCTAGTAACTAGGTAAGGGATAACAACATCTTTAGCAGAAATAGTTCCACTAAACTCAACAATAAAGAACCTTCCATCGTTTATATTAATATCGTTCCATTCTCCATTGTATCCATTAAATTCAACTACATCTTCATCTCCACTATTATTAGGTTCTCCACCATTCCAATTAGTAAAAGTAGAATCACTTCCATTAGCCCAAACAAATGTTCCTTCATCGGCCGTATCAGAAAAACCAAGCCAGTAGGAATCCCACTTATTATCTCCTAAATTATTTTTTATGTAGTCATTTTCAGCCTGAGAACTAATTGTTAAAAGATACCCTCCTAGTGCAGTAGCACGAGCTTTGGCATCATTCCAATTACTCCACTCCTGGGCAATATAATATTTGTGGTCTTGATAGTTTCCTATAAAAATGAAATCATCTTTTAAACCATCATCTAAATCCATTTTTGAACCTGATTCAGAGGCTCCTCCAATGGTAAATGATACTGTAGCAACTCCACCATTTTCTTGAATACTAGTTGTTGAAGTAGAAACTTGAACAGAGGGAGCGTTATCATTACTAACTAAAAGAATTCCGTTAGTTCCATCAGTTTTGTCAGCAGTTGTAGAATCAAAACTTAAGTAATCAGCTCCAGCCTCTGTAATTAAACTAACTGGATTTATAACTAAAGCAGGCGACCCACTTCCAGCACCTACAATTTTTATGGATTCATTGTCCTCGTAAAACGACTCATCTTTAATATTTAAAGAATAAGATCCCGTTGTAGAACCAGCAGGAATTCTAATTTTTGCCGCAAAATCAATTTCTCTGACTTTTTTATCACTGTTTTGAACAAATACTAAATTTCCATTGGAATGTATAGCAATATCTCTAGGAGTTGATAATTTAGCAGTTGCTGTTGCTCCATCTACTGTACCGTCTTCAGATTCTAACACTTTAACTACACTTCCAGTAGAGGGAACATATTTATAAATATAATTTCCTTCTCTAGAACTGAAATATATATTGTTTGCAGAATCTATAACTAATCCCTCCTTTTCATCCCATTCTTTTTGTAAGATTTTGTAAAACTTAGGAGCACTTGACTCAGAACCTACTGTTAATTTTTTAAGTCCATAATAATCAGCAACTATTATATCACCACTACTATCAGTATCAATTGATCTAGGCCCTTCAAATTTAGCTGAAGTTGCCGCATCACCATCCTCGCTTCTTCCCCAATCACTTGTGTGATTGATATTAGTTACTATAGTTTTGTCATGATATTCAGCTAAAGAGTTAGCGAATATTGTATTACTGTTAATAGTTGATATTTTCCTTATTTGATTGTCGTCGGTAACATAAATAATTGTTCCTGCTGCATTCACAGAAATACCTTTTAAACTATAACTAAATCTTGCATCTTGAGCGGTGGCAGTAGCACTTCCAGATGGAACGGTAGATTGATTATTAACTCCATCATTGGATCCGGCAACATAATAAATACGCTCATTGCTAGGATCTAAAATTCTAATTGAATAGCCATCAGTAAAATATATTTTACCACTGCTATCAATATCCATATCCTTTATTTCTCTAAATTTAGCAGAAGATCCAGGACTTGGTGAAGTTTCAAAATCACAACATCCTCCACTTCCAATAGTGGTAACTATTCCCGAAGGAGTCATTTTATAAATCACTCGATTATCTCGATCACCTACATAATAATTCCCACTTCCATCGACAACCAAACCATTGACTTGATTCATTCCTGACATGCTTAAGGTTTTTACAAATCCTTCGTTACTAGAGCTGTAGTCAACCCCCGAGGATGCAGTTCCAGAAAATGTTAAAGCGATAGAACTATCAAAAGCCTTTGGAAAATCTAAAGTGGCTATTATGTCTACCGAACTGTCTGTGCCTTCTGTTACAGTTCTATTTGTTGCTGAAGTAGTCATAGTTGCTACAGGCGCCTCATTGTCCTGAATCTCAATTGTAGCAATTTTTTTACTTCCCTTAACTCTTGCCACGTTGTTGTCAGCAGCAGTTGCTGTTATAACTATCGATTCATTTCCTTCTTTAGTCGCGTCATTTATAACAGATACTGTTACAGAATTTGAGGATGCTCCATTAGCAATAGTAATAGAATTCGCACTTATTGTCCAGTCATCTCCTGAATCGGCAGTAGAATCTCCGTTAGTATTTTGAGCATAAGTTCCTCCACTAGCATAAGTTAAATTAACAGTGGTTGCGGCCGATGCATTTACACTGTTATCAAACTCAATCACATAACCATTTAAATTAGTGGTTTCTTCTGTATTTAACCAACCAGAATAATCTCTATCAAAATATACTCCTCTCTTAGATTCTTGATTTGCAGTGTTACCAGGATAGCTACTACTATACCATCTAGTAGCACTAGATTCCGTGGCACTATAGGTGGCTGCGTTGATCCACTGAAAAGCATTGGCTGCTAATTTGTAGTTTAAACCAATCCAAAAAGTTTGAGAGTAGTCTGCATTAGAACTATTTAATGTACCTTTTAGCCATGTTTCTTCTGCTTCTGTTTCTAGAGCAACTAAATAACCTCCTTTAGCTAGTGCATCTGCTTTGGCTTCTCCGTTATCTCTATAATCACCACCTGCTCTATTTCTGTCCCATAAATAATATTTGTGACCTGCATTTTCTCCAAGATAAACATAGCCAAGAGAATTGACTGCGTTAGCTGAAACCGCTGCAGCATCCATATCTCTTTTTGGTGAATAAAAAGTGTTACTAACCAATGAAGCAGTTACAGTAAATGTTCCAACACCTTCTGAAACTGCATTTGATGCAGCTTCCAATATTACTTGAGGCTTACTTTCATCAATTGCTAAAACTGCAATATTTATGGTAGCAGTAGCACTGTCTACAGTTCCATCATTTACTTTTACTTGAAACGAATCCGTTGTATTGGAAGAAATTGAAGAAGTAGAAGTATAGGTCAGAATGCCACCTGAAAAAGTATTTCCATTAGCTAATACAGTACCATCAGATCCTGTAAGTGTTCCTTTTGAAGCGGCACTTACAATAGAATAAGCTAATGTTGTAGAATCCACATCAGAAGCTTGAATAGTAATTTTAACTAAATCTTTTTCATCCAATGTATAATCAGCGCTTCCATTAGTTGTAGCAGTAATTGTTGGCGCATCATTCACAGCAGCTACATTAATAGTAGCTTTTGAAGTATTACTATTAGAATTCCCGTCATTAGATTTAAAAGTAAAAGAATCCGTAGTTGTTTCTGCTCCGTTGTGAGTATATTTTACTGAAGAACCTACTAAAGTAGCTCCTGCTGTAAGAGCAGCAGAAGTATTAGAACCACTAGGATCAGTTAGAGTACCATTTGTAGAAATCGATACAATAGTATAAGTAATTCCTGAGCTTGTATCAGGATCTGTATTATTGGTAGATAAGTCATAAGTGCTGTTAGCTCCCTCATTTAAAGCAATCGTAGCAGCTGTAGTAACAGGAGAAGTATTAACAGAAGTTATAGTAATAGAAACTGTTGCTGGATTACTATTGGTAGCACCATCATTAGTAGAATATGTAAAACTATCAGTTGATGTTTCAGTTCCATTATGAGTATACTTCCAAACACCTGCACTACTTATAGTTACTGTTCCATTGGATGCAGCTGTTTCTAATTTAAAAGTAAGATTAGCATCATTGGTTTCAACATCTGTACCAGCGACTGCTATAGCACTTGATGTGCCGCTCTCAGCAACTGTTACATTTAAGTTAGATGCGGTGGGTAAATCATTAACTGCTAGTACTGTAATTGATACAGTAACGACAGAAGTTGTAAATTCTCCGTCTCCAACAGTGTAAGTAAAAGAGTCTGAAGTGGTTTCACCACCATTATGAATGTATCGTATACTTCCAAGACCTTGGTCAATAATATTACCATTTGTTGGTTGAGAAGCAATAGTAAATGTAATTTGATCTGTTGCAGTATCAGTATCAGTATATGAAAGAGCAAAAGTTGATTCAGCCCCTTCATTTAGGGTGACACTAGTTCCAGAAGATGAAGGACTATCATTCACATTGGATGCAAAAAGGTTCACAAAAGTTTTTTCAGATAAATCACCATTGGAATTTTTAACTTTATACTCAAAAACATCTATAAGGTTTTCATTACCATCATGTTGATAGGTAAATCCTCCTTTAAGATCCGTGTTTAGAGTAATTGTTCCATTTTTAGGATTAGTAACAACCCAAAGGCTATCAATTGTAAAATTGTTAGTATCTAAATCATTGACAAGTAAACCATCACTTTGAGCAACAGTAAATGTATCTCCTTCATTTAACAGATAAGAATCTGGTATTGGAATTAAAGTAGCTAAATTAAATGTTACGGTTGCCGCATTACCAGCAACACCAGATAACCCATCAACAGCAGAATAAGTAAAGGAGTCTGTATTAAAAGCACCCGTTGTAGCGCTAGGTATATAGACAAATGTACCGTCAGGATTTAAAGTAACCGTTCCATTAGTTGGATTGGTAACAAGAATAGCTGTAAATTCATTTTTTTCTGGATCAACATCGTTTCCAAGGACACCAATTCCAGGCAAAGTGATTGTAAACTCCGCTCCTGAAATATAATAAGTATCATTATTTGCCGTTGGGGCATCATTTACACCATTTACATTAACAGTTACAATAGCTGAAGAACTCAATGCCCCATCAGAAATATTGTAAGTAAATGAATCAGTATTAGTTTCTGAACCATCGTGAGAATATAAAAAACTTAACGGATTTTTTGGGTCTAAAGTAACTTTTCCATTTGATGGACTTTGAGTAACAGAGGAGGTTAATTTTGGACTATCAGAATCAATTGCGTTAAAAGCTTCACCTTGAGAAGTTTCCCCCTCATTTACAGTAATGATAGAAGCAGTAACAACTGGAGCATCATTAACCGCTGTTATTACAATGGTAACAGTAGCGCTTCCAGATTGTAAATTATTACCACCATTTAAAGTGTTAGCAAGTTCAGTAGCAGTAACTGTGAAAGAGTCTCCTGTAGTATCAGAACCATTGTGAGTATAAGTAAGTAATCCAGTAATAGCATCCTTAGAAACAATTCCATTGTTAGCATTACCATTAGTAATGGTTAACTCAGCATTTTCAGCGTCTTTACCAATAACTGTGATTTCAACTGAGGAACCCTCTTCAATAGTCTTAGAAATTGCATCTATGGTAGGTGAATCATTAACATTAGTGACTTTTATAGTTATGGTAGAAGTGTTACTATCACCATCTCCGTTTGTTGCCTTAAATGTAAAGGAATCAGAGGGTGCTTCAGAACCACTATGAATGTAGGTGTAGAAACCATTTCCATTATCCTGAAAACCATTATTTGCTGATTTATGTACCGGGGCAGAAACAATAGTATAAGATGTTGCACTTCCAGTTGTATAATCTGCTAAATTTATCTGCGTCGTAGAGCCTTCAGCAACAGTAATAGTTGCAGAGGATGTTTCAGGTGCCGCAATATTTTTGATAGAAATATCAATTGGTATTGAAACGGGATTTGAATAAATGAATAATGAAGTTGTTAAAAAAATGAGGGATAATAGATTTTTCATAAAATAATAAAAGTTTGACATACACGAAAATAATGATAATAAAATACATTAATATCACTTTGTATTGACGCTATATCAGGTTAAAAATGTTAATAAGCCTATATTTAAAGTTCTCGATTTATAATTTGATAGTTAATATTATGCACAAATATACATACTAAATTACAAAATTAAACGATAAAAACTAAGAATGTATAGCTTAAAAATAAACTGAAAAGAAATTTAAAGAAAGATAGAATAAAAAAAATTAAAGCAAAAAAGGGAAAATATTACAAGTAGAATGCCGTAAGATTATGAAAGACAGGATATTAACTATCTATTCCACATGTCATTCTCAAAATCAAGGATTTCTTTCTTGATTCTCTCAGATTCAAGAATTGTTTCAAGTCCAGGATTCTTATACGCCCTAATGTCTCTATCCTCATACATATTATCTTCTTTATATATGTATGAATTGAACCTTCTAGAAACTAAAAGTTGATCAAATGAGATTCGAGTCGCATTATTCTTGTCGTTATAAACTAACTCTGTATGAAGGATATCTCTAATACTTGGATACCATATCCAAAATAAACGAGTAACGAGCTCATCACCTGTATTATCGTCTATAGTTCTAACTAATGGCATTATAGCAAGTAGCCTGTATCTCATTTCTCCAAGCATTTTATCAAAATACCAAATTCCTTTAATGTTGTAACCAATTATTTGATCAGAGGTGATTGGAGTTTTTGTGATATTACCATTTAAATCTTCTATAACATTAATTTTATCATCTATTTCTGAAAATTCCATGAAATCTCTGAAATTATCATTTCTCTCAGAATATATTTGATAAATATTATTAACGTCTTCTAGGTTGACATTGTATCTACCAAGATCTTTACTTAGAATATTTTCTTTCAATACTCTCCAAAGAGACTTTCTAGTTGTTTCATACAAATCATCTTTTAACGGAAATAGTAAAGGAAAATTTAATTTCTCATCTAAATCTATGAATTCATAAACAATTTTAGACCATAAAACATCTTTGTCATCTAAATAATTGTAAAGCAAAAAAGAGTCTTTATCAGTTTGTAACTGATCCTCATTTTGCTCACCTATTTCATCAGGAATTGAAGCATTTAAAATATTAGATTGACCTTGAGAAGCTAATCCAAATAATAATAAATTTAATATGATTATGTGTTTTTTCATTTTAATACCACAATAAAGTCTTCTACAATATAATTTGGGTTAACAAAATCTCCATCTTTAGCTTGGGCTTTAACATTTGAAAACCTAATAATCGTTCCACTAGATCTACTTTTTATGTTAGCAGTAGCCTGAGAATTAGTCCTTGGAGTATTTCCTTTTACACTTACCACAGGAGCTTGTCCAACTTTTATATCAAAAGAGGTAACTATGATTTGAAAATCGTAATCAAAATCTGAAGGTTTTTCACCAGTTAAAATACCATTAATAAGGTATTTTGAGGTTATCTCCTCTGTATTTCTTGTGTAAGAATCATTTACTTTCACAGATCCTTCTCCAGGTGGTGGCTCTTTAATTCTAAAAACACCCCCATTAAATGATTTATTAACCCCATTTAGTTTACCCACAACATTAACTTTCATGGATGTTATTTTAGGATCTGAAGATGGAACTGCGCCCCAACCCCCTTTAACTTTTACAAATTTTCCTCCGCTACTAGAAGGACTAATGGTATTAGATGCAACTCCGGGAATAGAAATTGAAGTTGGATTTCTTAAACCTCTATAAAACACTTTCATGTTATCTGCTGAAACAACAGCAGAATTAGGTTCGTTAATTATTACAATTTTTTGATTAACCGGAATAGATTCTGGTTCTTGAGTAAGAGGATTGTTTTTAGTTAGACTTCCTGATAAATCATAAGTACCAGCACTTGAAAACTTTCTACTTAAAACAACCTCACCTTCAAAAAATTTATAATCAGTGCCTTCAATTAATGAAGTTTTTTGCTCACTGCCTTCTCTACTTATAAATAGGTCTATTGCATTTGGCTTAAAGCTTTTATCTTTTTTTCCCATTACTACTGCCGCATCGACAGTTTCATTAGTATAAAATACTGGTTTTTTCGTTACTAATAAAGCTTGGAAAGAAGTAATACTTCCACCACCAAGAATAGCGGTTAAAACTTCAGTCAACACCTTATTTTCAATATATCTAATATCGGCTTGGATTTTAGTTAATTTTGCTAAGGAAGCAACTACAGGAAATCCATAAAAATTATATTTCAAAAAATCTTGTCTGGTTCCTTCACTATTTACAATTTTTTCAGAATAAGCAAATCTAGAATTTAAGTTTTGCATTGGAGAACTGAAATCATATGGTATTATTCTATCATTCTTACCTTTTGAACCATCTAGAGCTGTTTTTGCAACTTTAAATTCAGTTTCTTTTAACTCAATATCAGTAAGAACATTATTTATAGAAATTGGAAAGGCCTTATATCTATTAACAAAAGCTTGGCCTTTTGGCATTAATACATCTTTATCAAAAAATAATTTATCTAACGCCAATGAATTATCCATATTCTGATATTTCATCTTCATTTCTGTTTTTTCAGGCTCATCTCCGTCTGCTTTAACAATAACCTCATCTAAGTATTTATTTTCCTTATTGTTTTTATCCAGCAAAGCTCCTTCCTCATAAACTAGGGTGTCTTTTATTTTTTGAATAAAATCATAAAACTTATCAGCTTCTTTTTTTATTTCTAATACTTGAGGAGCTACAAGAACAAAATTTGGATCTTTGGAACTAGCTTCAATTAGTTCATATCTAGCTCTTGAATCTTCTTCTAATTCTTGCATTGAAGATTCTAAGTCATTATTTAAAACTCCTAGAGTAGCTAGAACTTCTTTACCAATATTAAGTGCAAGCATAGCGATAAACACGAGATACATCATGTTTATCATTTTCTGTCTTGAGTCTAATTTTCCAGCCATAATTATTATTAATTATTATTAATTATTAATTATTCATCGCATTAAGTACACCTTTATACTTGGCATTAAGTTGCGCAACTTTATTTTTCATTTTCGCTAATTCTTCATTTAATCCTTCAGGAACATGCATCTCGCTTGTTGATGAGTTTACTTCAAGTAAATTACTGCTTAATGACTCATAAAGCTTGTTAATTTCACCCAATTTAACAGCACCTGTATGAATGTTTGCATTATATTCACTCATATGAGTATTCATATCACTAGGAACGTGTAATTTACCGATAGACGTACTAGCAGCGGTGAGGTCTGTATTCAAAAGATTGATTTTAGAAATTGAAGTAGCTACAGCTTTAGCTAATTCATGTGTCTCAATTTCAAGAGTTTCTATATCATCCCCTCCTTCAAATCCATCTGGATCAATAGTCATATAACCTTTTAAACCAGAAACAGCAAAAATAACAGCCTCTGTTATAAGACCAATAGACAACATTGCGTTACCTGAAATCGGACCAAGATTAGCATGAGTTATTTTCAAAAGAGCTCCTATAATTACTACAGCACCACCCATACCAAACATTAATTCTAAAATATTGTCTGGAATAAAAAATTGCTTGTGTTTAATTGGTTTCATAAATTTATTTTTAGTTATTAATAGATTTTTATTTTAAAATACTTTATTTGGATTATCATCTAATCCAATATCTTCACCTAGGTAATCTTGCACAGTTCTAAATCCAATGTACGATCTTTTTTGTTTCTGATATTCATAATCTCTTGTGCTAACTCTTAAAAAATAAGCCACATCTTTCCAAGAACCTCCTCTAACGACTTTTCGTAAATTAATAGAATCATTAGTATAAGCGCCATTATTTACATTAGGATTTAGTCCAGAATCAAATTCATAAGCTCCTTTATCGTAAGCAGATTCAGTCCACTCAGAAACATTTCCAGCCATATTATATAAACCATAATCGTTAGGCCAATAAGATTTAGCTTCAACAGTATAAAGCGCATTATCAGAAGCATAATCTCCTCTATTTGGTTTAAAATTAGCTAAAAAACATCCTTTAGAATCTAAAGTGTAAGGTCCCCCCCAAGGATAGGTTCCCGATGCTAAACCTCCTCTAGCTGCATATTCCCATTCTGCTTCGCTAGGCAGTCTAAATGAAGGTAATCTTTGTCCTTTTCTCTTCTTAGACCTTTGATATTGATTTTTGTACATAGTTCTCCAGTGTGCAAATGCACTAGCTTGTTCCCAAGAAATACCAACAACTGGATAATCATTATAAGCATCGTGCCAAAAATAATCATTATGCATTGGTTCGTTATAACTATAATTGAAATCTCTAATCCATGCAGTAGTATCTGGATAAATTTGTATTGTCTTTTGTTTAAAGAACTCTTTTCTTGTTTCGCTTTTAGCTTTAACTGCCGCCGCCGCATCAAAGAAATCATAAACATATTCTAATTTCTTTGCATTAAAGGTTCTGTCTCCATTAAAAGATTCTTCTATAGAAAGAAAAAAACCTGTTCCTTCGCCCCCTTCACCCTCCAAAACTTCAGCATATGCTAAATCTGGGTATTCTTCTCTGTCCCAGATTAATTCAACTTCATTATTAAGAGCATAAGTATCTTTATCGAACTCACTAATTTCTAGTGACCACTGTTCTTTGTATTTAGTATATCCATTTTTTTCTTCATCAGCAACATCTTCAGGAACTTCATATTTAGGAAAAAAGCTATTAATACTATTGTCTGCGTCTAAATCTTCTTGACTAGGTGTGGGACCAAGCTCTGTAATAGCACGTTTAGCAAGCGCATCTCTAACAATAGAGTCTCTTACCCACCTAACAAACTGCTTATACTCTCCGTTAGTAATTTCTGTTTCGTCCATAAAGAATGCCTTTATAGAAACAGTACTAGTTGGGGCATTATCTAGTTGAGCAATATCAGCATCTGCCATACCCATTAAATAAGCTCCACTAGGGATTAATAACATTCCGGCAGGTTTGTCTGGAAAAAACTTCTTTCCTTTAGAACCAACTAATTCACCTCTATCTCCTTTAGAACATGATATTAAGAAAACCGATATAACGAAAAATAATAATATTTTTTTCACTAAAAATTTAAATTTGTTCAACTTTAAGCCCATAAAAATAACAATATTTATTTTACAATAATAGAATTTTGAAACAATTATAACAAATTTCTTTTCAAACATAACAATATTTTATCAGAAATACAGTCATTACAAGCCTCTAAATAATCATCATGTCCGCATGGAAATAACGAAATATGATTTGTTTTATTGTTGTTTTCTTCTATTAATTCAAACCACCATTTTTGACTTATATCACTTTGATAAAACTTAATGTTATGGTTTTCCAGCTCAATATGATAACTTTTACCTTTGAAATATTCTGATTTAGGATCCTCTGTTGTCCTTAGTGAAAACCCCTCTACAAAATACCATATGGCTTGAGCTAATAAAGCAGTTGAAATAACATTTTGAAAAACTTCAAAAACTCCAACACATGAAATTCTTTCACTCATGCCAGCATATCTAAAAACTGAACATATTTCACTGCTTTCAAATCCATTAGGAAAATTATGAATAAAGTTTAGTTCTGAAGACTTTACCGATCTAAAATCTATGGACAAAAGATCTGTATACCTTAAACTCGGCTCTATCAAATCTATTTTTTTATTAATTTTTCCTAATCTGTGAGATTCAAATTGTAATTTCTTTATTAGGTCAATTTCTTCTTGAGAATTTAAAAATGTTTGAAACCCTAGGTTACAATAATGACTTAGCTTATTATCCTTTTCCATTATTATTTTAGACATATAAGAAGTTGAATCAAAGTCGTTTTTAACCTGTCCAAAATCAAATTTATTATCAACTGATGTTAAATTCACATATTCTCCTTTTTTTGCAAAAGCTTGATATAAGGGGAAGGTTAAATCTTGAGTTCCTCCAATAAAAAAAGAAACTATATTTTTTTCTAGCAGTATTTCATTTATCGTTTTAATTGCAAAATAAGTGTCTGAGACACCTTCTCCACTGACAATATCTCCCATGTCAATAATATTAATTTTCCAATCCCCACAGTGAAGAGAATAAAACTCTTTTCTAAATGAGTTAACATCGATATATTTTTTATTTACTTCATTTGATTTACGACACTCTTGTAGTCCAATCAAAGCAATGTCAAAATCTATTAAATTTGATTGACCATCCCCATTTATAGTAATTTCTTTCCCTATGGATAGTGGGTGTAGTTTACTTTTAAAATCAACTATTTCATTATTAACTGGTAGAAGATACTCAGCTATCATTTTTTCTTTTTAGATTTTGGAGACGCCTTTTTTGTTTTCTTTTTTTGAAACATAGCTTTTACATCCTCAAGAGTGAACTTATCTACATCAGTTCCTTTTGGTAATTCTACTTTAATTTTACCTTTAATAACATTAAATCTTCCCCACCTAGCTTTCTCAATCCTAATGCCTTCATCTTCCCAAATTCTAAGAAGTTTTTCAATTTCTTTTTTCTTTTTAGCTTCAATTAAACTAGCGCAATCCTCTTGACTTAAATTCTCAAAATCATAATTCTTATTTACATTAATAAATAATCCATTCCATTTTATAAATGGACCAAATCGTCCCTTACCCTTACTTACATCAAAGCCATCATAATTACTTATTGGTGCATCCGCTTTTCTTTTTTCTAAAATTAACTCGATAGCTTTGTCTAAAGAGATTTCTAAAGGACTCAATCCTTTTGGTAAAGAAACAAAAGCATTGTTGTGTTTTACGTATGGACCGAATCTTCCAGAATTAGCTTCAATTTTTTCATTTTCGAAATCACCTAAATAACATGGCAGTTTAAAGAGATCTAACGTTTCTTCTAAGTTAATCTTACTTATTTTCTGATCAGGTAGAAGTCCTGCAAAAATTGGTTTTTCTTCTTCATCAACAGTGCCAATCTGAGCCATTGGACCAAATTTCCCTAACCGAACACTAACTTTTCTTCCTGTTTTAGGATCATCTCCTAATACTCTTTCGCCAGTTTCTCTAGCTGCGTTGAGTTGAACATCTTCTACTACAGGATGGAATGAAGAATAAAATTCTTTTAAAATACTGGTCCATTCTTTATCTCCATTTGCAATTTTATCAAAATCTTGCTCCACACTAGCTGTGAAGTTATAATTCAAAATATCTTTAAAATTATTAACTAAAAAATCTGTAACAACAATTCCAACTTCTGTTGGAACTAATTTTCCTTTATCTGATCCGGTAGACTCCATAGCTTTGCTGGAAGTTATTGAACCATTTTTCAGCATAAGCTCTCTATATTCTCTTTCATCTCCCTCAAAAGAACCTTTAACAACATATTTTCTATTTTGAATAGTCGTAATTGTTGGGGCGTAGGTTGATGGTCTTCCAATACCTAATTCTTCCATTTTTTTTACAAGTGCTGCTTCAGAATATCTGTAAGGAGGTCTAGAGAATTTTTCTGTAGCAATCATTTTTAAATTACTTAAACTTTCTCCCTTAGACAGGGATGGTAATATTCCACTATTGTTTAGATCCTCTTCATTATCAGTTCCGTCAATATATACTTTTAAAAATCCATCGAACTTTATCACCTCTCCTTTTGTAATAAATTGATCGCTATAATTATTTGATCCAATTTTAAAAGTTGTTCTTTCAAGATTAGCATCACTCATTTGAGAAGCAATAGTTCTAAGCCAAATTAGCCTGTATAACTTAGATTGATCAGACTCCATGTTAACTTCTTGATTTTCCAAGTTTGTTGGTCTAATAGCTTCATGCGCTTCTTGAGCTCCCTTGTTTTTGTTTTGATATTTTTTTCTTCTTGAATATTGATCTCCGTAATTTTTTGAAATTACAGCTTCTGCAGACTTTAAGGCATCATCAGATAAATTTACACTATCAGTTCTCATATAAGTTATGTTTCCTGACTCATATAATCTCTGAGCAGCGGACATAGTTCTACTTACGTTAAACCCTAATTTTCTAGAAGCTTCTTGCTGTAGAGTAGAAGTAGTAAAGGGTGCTGAAGCTGATTTTTTAACAGGCTTTTTATCTATTGATAAAATATTAAAATTAGACTTAGCGCTTTTTTCTAAAAAAAGATTGGCTTCTTCAAACGAATTAAAACTACCTGAAAGTTGAGCAGTAAACTCCACGTTACTTGAATTGCTGAATTTTGCAGAGATTTTAAATGATGAAGAAGTAATAAAATCGTTAATTTCTTTTTCCTTGTCAACCAATAGTCTAACTGCAACAGATTGCACTCTTCCAGCTGAAAGCCCACCCTTAACTTTCCTCCATAAAATTGGAGAAATTTCAAATCCAACTAACCTATCAATAACTCTTCTTGCTTGTTGAGCATTAACCAAGTTATAATTAATTTCTCTAGGATTTTCGATCGCTTTTAAAATAGCACTTTTGGTAATTTCACGAAAAACTATTCTTTTTGTTTTTGCTTTCTCAAGTTTTAAACTTTCAAATAAGTGCCAAGCTATAGCTTCTCCCTCTCTGTCCTCATCACTAGCTAGCCATACAAAATCAGCAGCTAAGGCTTTTTTCTTTAAATCTTTAACTATATCTTTTTTGTCTTTAGAAATTATGTATTTAGGTTTAAAATTATTTTCAACATCAACCCCTAATTCCTTTGACGGCAAATCAGATATATGACCATAACTTGATGAAACTTTAAAATCACTTCCTAAATATTTCTCAATAGTTTTGGCTTTGGCAGGAGATTCAACAATTACTAAATTTTTAGACATTTATTTGAAATTTTAGATCACAAAAGTATATTATTTTTTTTATTCTATTTTCTAACATTATTTAATTTTACTCATTATTAATTAAAAACATTACTGACATATTGTCATAAATTTATTTTTAATTTTATATTTGCAGAAGATTTAATAAAAAGATATATGAGTGTTGGATTACATATGAAAAACGAATTATTAGAAGTTGACAAGGAAAAGAGTAACTCTAAGAGGTTTTATATCGAAAGTTATGGCTGCCAAATGAATTTTGCAGATAGTGAAGTTGTAGCTTCAATAATTACAGATCAAGGCTATGTTTCAACAACAAACTTAAAAGAAGCTGATTTAATTTTATTAAACACATGTTCTATTCGAGAAAAAGCGGAGCTAACTGTGAGAAAAAGATTAGAAGGTTTTAATAAGCTAAAAAGACATAATAAAAATTTAAAAGTTGGTGTTCTTGGTTGTATGGCTGAGCGTTTAAAAAGTAAATTTTTAGATGAAGAAAAAATTGTTGATTTGGTTGTTGGACCTGACGCTTACAAAGACCTCCCTAACTTAATTGAAGAAATAAATGAAGGTAGAAATGCAGTAAATGTTATTTTATCAAAAGAAGAAACTTATGGAGATATTAGTCCCGTAAGGCTATCATCAAATGGGGTTAATGCTTTTGTTTCTATAACAAGGGGTTGTGACAACATGTGTACCTTTTGTGTTGTTCCATTTACTAGAGGGAGAGAAAGAAGTCGAGATCCTAAAAGTATTTTAAAAGAAATTCAAGATCTAGTTGATTCTAACTATAAGGAAGTTACTTTATTGGGACAAAACGTAGATAGCTACTTGTGGTATGGTGGTGGTTTAAAAAAAGATTTTGATAAAATAAGTGATTTGAGAAAAAAATCTTCCATAGATTTTTCTAAATTATTAAAGCTTGTTGCCGAATCTTTTCCAAAGTTAAGAATAAGATTTTCTACATCGAACCCTCAAGACATGAGTCTAAGCGTTGTTAAAACAATGTCCAATCATAAAAACATATGTGACTATATTCATTTACCGGTTCAATCTGGAAGTGATGATGTTTTAAAAGCAATGAATAGACAACATACTAGAAAAGAATATTTAACGCTAGTTAAAGAAATAAAAAAAATTATTCCTGATTGTGGAATTTCTCATGATATGATCACAGGCTTTCCTAATGAATCTGAAGATGATCATAAGCTTACACTAGATTTAATGGAACAAATAAAATACGATTTTGGATATATGTTTAAATATTCCGAAAGACCAGGAACCTATGCGGGTAAGAAACTAGACGATAACATTCCGGAAGAAATAAAAAAAGTTAGACTTCAAGAAATAATTGATTTACAACAAAAACACAGCAACTATAGAACAAATCAATATCTTGGAAAATTTGTTGAAGTTTTAGTTGAAAAAGAATCAAAAAAATCTAAACTTTTTTGGAGCGGAAGAAATGAACAGAACACTGTTGTAGTATTTCCCAAAGGAATTTATAATATTGGCGATTTTGTAAATGTAAAGATTAACAAATGTACATCAGCGACTTTAATCGGAAAGGCTATTGATTACTCAACAAAATAAAACATGGAATCATCACTAATAAATATTAAACAACGTTTTGGAATAATTGGAAATGATCCTATTTTAAATAGATCTATTGAAAAAGCAATTAGGGTTTCTCCTACAGATATTTCCGTACTAATTACTGGAGAAAGTGGAGTTGGTAAAGAAAGTTATCCTAAAATAATTCATCAATTATCTCATAGAAAACACAACAAATATATAGCTGTAAACTGTGGTGCCATTCCGGAAGGAACTATTGATTCAGAATTATTTGGTCATGAAAAAGGTGCTTTTACAGGAGCTGCTAATGCTAGAAAAGGATATTTTGAAGTTGCAGATGGTGGAACAATTTTTCTTGATGAAGTTGGAGAACTTCCCTTAACAACTCAAGTTAGACTACTAAGAGTTTTAGAAAATGGGGAATTCATTAAAGTGGGAGCTTCAAGTGTTCAAAAAACTAACGTTAGAATCGTATCTGCTACTAATTTAGATATGGAAAAAGCAATACAAAAAGGGAAGTTTAGAGAGGATTTATATTATAGGTTGAGTACTGTTGAAATTAAAATTCCTCCTCTTAGAGAAAGAAAAGATGACATCCATTTATTGTTTAGAAAATTTGCTAGTGATTTTGCAAAAAAATATAATATGCCAACTATTAGATTAGTAGAGGGAGCGCAGAAATTACTAAATTCATTTAGATGGAATGGAAATATTCGTCAACTAAGAAATGTTGCCGAACAACTATCTGTTCTTGAGGAAAAAAGAGACATCTCAAATTCGAAACTTAAATCATATTTGCCATTCTTCAGTCCTACATTACCTGCACTAGTAAATAAAAGTGATTCGTCAAGTGATTTCTCAAACGAAAGAGAAATACTTTATAAAATCCTCTTTGATATGAAAAAAGATTTAAATGATTTGAAAGAGATAACTAGTCATTTAAAAAATGATGATATACCTGTTGATTTTAAAGACAAAGATGTTAATGTTTTTGAAAAATTACACAACGAAAGTTTAGATAGTTCTAAAGAAAAGGCTGAATTAATTGAAGTTAACAAAAAAGAATCTAATTTTAATATTTCAAATGGCTCAAAAGATAAATATCATTTTATTGAAGAAATAAACGAAGAGGAACCTTTATCTATTCATAAAAAAGAATTGGAATTGATCATAAAAGCGCTTGAAAGAAATCAGGGCAAAAGAAAAGCTGCTGCAATTGAACTAGGCATCTCTGAAAGAACACTTTACAGAAAGATTAAACAGCATGATATTGAAATTTAAAACAAGAATATATTTTGGGTTGCTCACTATACTTTTTATAGGTTGCGGAAGTTACTCTTTCACAGGTGCGTCAATTCCAGAAGGTACAGAAACTTTTCAAGTGAATTTTTTTGAAAATGATGCTGGAAATAATATTGGATCAATTTTTGAACCAGGAATTGATAGAGATTTTACACAAGCTCTACAGAATATTTTGCAAAACCAAACTAACTTACAATTAACATCTATAGATGGAGATCTTGTTTATGAGGGTGAAATTATTGAATATAGAGTAAGTCCAATGACTGCGACATCTGATTTAACAGCATCCCAAAACAGACTAAATGTTATTATAAATGTTAGGTTTATTAATATTAAAAAAGAAGATGACAGTTTTGAAAGAAGGTTTTCTTTTTATTATGATTATCCTGCAGAAGTTCAATTATTAAACATAAAATCTGAAGCTCATGATATCATATTTGAAAGGATAACTCAAGATATTTTTAACGCCTCATTAGCAAAATGGTAATTCTAGATAAAAAAAAAATTTCACATTTATTAAAAAATCCAAGAGAAATTACTTTGGAAGAGAGTTTACTTATAAAAAAAATCATTAAACAATATCCTTTTTTTCAAACAGCAAGAATAATAGAGTTAATTGGTCTTAAAAAATACGATCATCTTAGTTTTAATAAAGCTTTAAAAAATTGCGCTATTTACTCAACTAACAGAAGTATTCTATATGACATAATAGAATGTCAAGAAAACAATATCAATAGCCATAGAATTGAAAATATCAAAATACTTTCATCTGAAAAAACTAAAAATTCTTTTATTGATTGGCTAAATATTTCTAAACCCGTTTCAGAAAATATTAACGAGAGTTTAATTAGTAATTTTTTAAAAATAAATCCTAAAATTTCTTCAAATAAAATAAAGTCAAATGAAAATTTAGCAAACGATTTTAAACTTAGCAAAAAAGAATATATGACTGAAACACTTGCAAAAGTTTATTTTAAACAAAAAAAATACAGTGAAGCTATAAAGGCTTATGAAATTCTTTGCTTGAAATATCCAGAAAAAATCAGTTTATTTGCAGACCAAATAAAAACTATAAAAAATAGTTTTCAAAATAAATAATAGTTATGAGCAGTTTTTCAATATTTTTAGTCTTAATTCTTTCAGTTTCTTTTTTATTAATATTAGTAATTATGGTTCAAAATCCTAAAGGAGGAGGTTTATCTTCTTCATTTGGAGGAGACTCTCAACAACTAGGTGGTGTAAAAAAAACATCGGACTTTCTAGATAAAAGCACTTGGGTATTAGCTGGAATTTTACTAATTCTAATATTATTATCAAACCTTACCGTAAATACCAGTTCTGGAAATTTAGATTCAAAACTTTTAAACCCAAATGAAATTGAATCAAGTATTCCAGAATCTTTGCCTGAAGAAATTCCTTTAGAGATTCCTATTAAAGAATAGGTTCAAGTTAAAATATAAATGTCATACTGTCATTTTTTAAAACTGGAATATTATAATTTTGTCAGCTTACTTGATTTGGCACGATTGATGTAAATTAACATTTAAAATAAAATATAAATTATGAGTAAATTAAATATTAAACCATTGGCTGATCGAGTACTGATTGAGCCTTTAGAAGCTGAAACAAAAACTGCTTCCGGAATTATTATTCCTGATTCTGCTAAAGAAAAACCTCAAAAAGGAAATGTAGTAGCAGTTGGGCCTGGAACAAAAGAAAATCCTGTTACAGTTAAAACTGGTGATAGTGTTTTATATGGTAAATATTCAGGAACTGAACTAAAACTAGAGGGTAATGATTATTTAATAATGCGAGAAAGCGATATTCTTGCTATAGTTTAAACTTATAAAAATTAATAAAATGGCAAAAAAAATTCAATTTGACGTAGAAGCAAGAGAAGGACTTAAAAAAGGTGTAGATGCTTTAGCAAACGCTGTTAAGGTTACATTAGGTCCAAAAGGAAGAAATGTTATAATAGGAAAATCTTTTGGAGGTCCTCAAATCACTAAAGATGGTGTTACAGTTGCTAAAGAAATAGAATTAGAAGATGCTCTTGAAAATATGGGAGCTCAAATGGTTAAAGAAGTTGCTTCTAAAACCAACGATTTAGCTGGTGATGGTACAACTACCGCTACAATATTAGCGCAAGCAATTGTAAAGGAAGGTTTAAAAAATGTAACAGCTGGCGCTAACCCTATGGACTTAAAAAGGGGGATTGACAATGCAGTTGAGGCTGTAGTTTCTGAGCTAGACAAAAATTCACAAACTGTTGGAAATTCATCTGATAAGATAAAACAGATTGCTTCAATATCAGCAAATAATGATCAAACTATTGGTTCTTTAATCACCGAAGCATTTGACAAAGTGGGTAAAGAGGGTGTAATTACTGTTGAAGAGGCTAAAGGAACGGATACATATGTAGATGTTGTCGAAGGAATGCAATTTGACAGAGGATATCTTTCTCCTTACTTTGTTACTAATTCAGAAAAAATGGAATCAGATCTTGAATCTCCATACATATTACTCTACGATAAGAAAATTTCTGCGATGAAAGATCTTTTACCAGTATTGGAACCGGTTGCACAAAGCGGAAAACCATTACTTGTAATTGCTGAAGATGTGGATGGAGAAGCTTTAGCTACCCTTGTTGTAAATAAACTGAGAGGTTCTTTAAAAATTGCTGCAGTTAAGGCTCCAGGTTTTGGAGACAGAAGAAAGGCAATGCTTGAAGATATTGCTGTTTTAACTGGAGGAACTGTTATCTCAGAAGAAAGAGGATTTACTTTAGAGAATACAACATTAGAAATGTTGGGATCTGCTGAGAGAGTTACTATTGATAAAGATAATACTACTCTTGTAAATGGAGCAGGTGACAAAAAAGCTATTGCAGCTAGAGTTCACCAAATTAAGTCACAGATAGAAACTACTACATCAGATTATGATAAAGAAAAACTTCAAGAAAGGTTAGCGAAGTTAGCTGGTGGAGTTGCAGTTCTATATGTTGGTGCTGCTTCAGAAATTGAAATGAAAGAGAAAAAAGACAGAGTAGATGATGCTTTACATGCCACAAGAGCTGCAGTTGAAGAAGGAATTGTAGCTGGAGGTGGAGTAGCATTACTAAGATGTATAAAAGTACTTGAAAAGCTAACAAGTGATAATTTAGATGAAGTTACTGGTATTCAAATTATATCAAGAGCAATAGAGGCTCCACTAAGAATAATTGTTGAAAACGCAGGAGGTGAAGGATCTGTAGTTGTTGCGAAAGTTCTAGAAGGAAAAGGTAATTTTGGATATGATGCTAAAACTGAAACTTATGTAGATTTATTAAAACAAGGAATAATCGATCCGAAAAAAGTAACAAGAATAGCGCTTGAAAATGCTGCTTCAGTTGCAGGAATGATTTTAACAACAGAATGTGCATTAGTCGATATTAAAGAGGATACTCCAGCAATGCCACCAATGGGTGGTGGTGGTGGTGGTATGCCAGGCATGATGTAATAAAATCAATATCAAAAACTGCTCTAATAATTATTAGGGCAGTTTTTTTTTATGTATAAATCGCACTTAAGTAATATTAAAAAAATTATAAATGACTTAGATCTCAATTCTAGTCTAGAATCCATTTGCAATTATTTAAAAAAAAATATAGATGGGTACGATTGGGTAGGATTTTATTTTCATGATAAACTCAACAAAGAACTTGAACTAAAAGCATTTTCAGGGCTACCAACTGAACATACTAAAATTCCATTTGGTAAAGGCGTTTGTGGACAAACTGCAAAATCAAATAAACATATTATTGTTTCAGATGTTTCTAAAGAGGTGAATTACATTTCATGTAATATCAATGTGAAATCAGAAATAGTTGTTCCTCTTTTTTTAAATAATATAAACATTGGACAAATTGATATTGACTCAAACTATCCAAATAGGTTTTTAAAAGTTGATTTAGAATTCTTAACTAACATAAATGAATTAGTTTCTGAGAAAAAATTAAAATAAATAAATTTTTTTAATTTATTTTTTTAAAAAAAACTACTTTTATACTTCATTTTTATATTAATTAAATATGTTACAAATAAAATCTGCTTTAATATCAGTTTTTGACAAAGATGGACTGGAACCAATCGTAAAAAAACTTGATTCTTTAGGGGTTGTAATTTATTCAACAGGTGGCACAGAAAGCTTTTTAAGAAAACTTAACATTCCTGTAATTAAAGTAGAAAACATAACAAGCTACCCATCAATTTTAGGCGGAAGAGTTAAAACACTGCATCCAAAAGTTTTTGGCGGAATATTAAATAGAAGTGAAAACAAGAATGATTTAGCTGATATTAAAAAGTATGATATTCCAAACATAGATTTAGTAATCGTTGACCTGTATCCATTTGAAAAAACAGTTGCTTCTAATGAAAGTGAAGAAAATATAATAGAAAAAATAGATATTGGTGGTATCTCTTTAATAAGAGCAGCTGCAAAAAACTTTAAAGATGTTATGTGTGTGTCCTCAAAAGATGACTATGATTATTTTTTATCTAAACTCACTGAAAATTCAGCGAAAATTCATGAACCTTTGCGAAGAGAATTTGCAGCTAAAGCATTTAATATATCATCACACTACGATACAGCCATATTTAATTACTTTAACTTAAAGAATGATGTTTTTAAAAGTAGTTTTCAAAATGGTCAATCTTTAAGGTATGGAGAAAATCCTCATCAAAAAGGAGTTTTTTATGGAGATTTTAATTCTTTTTTTACTCAAAAAAACGGAAAAGAATTATCTTATAATAACTTTCTAGACATTGATGCAGCAGTTAACTTAATGAATGAATTTAATGAAGATTTGCCAACTTTCGCAATCTTAAAGCACAATAATGCTTGCGGCTTATCTACAAGAAATTCTCTTTTAGAAGCCTATAAAGATGCGTTAGCAGGCGATCCTGTTTCTGCTTTTGGAGGAGTGCTGATTTCAAATAAAAAAATAGACCTTTCAACTGCTGAAGAAATTAATAAATTGTTTTGTGAAGTTGTCATTGCTCCAAGTTATGATAAAAAAGCTTTAGAATTATTGAGCTCAAAAAAAAATAGAGTCATTTTAATTAGAAAAGGTGGTGAACTAAGTAAGGATTCTGTGAGAACATGTTTGAATGGGATTCTATACCAAGATAAAGACAATATTACTGATACTGAATTTGATTTTAAAACGTGTACCGTTAAACATCCAAGTGAAAAAGAAATTCAAGACTTAACTTTTGCCTCAAAAATATGCAAGCATACAAAGTCAAATACTATAGTTTTAGTTAAAGACAAACAGTTAATTAGTTCAGGAACTGGTCAGACATCTAGAGTTGATGCATTAAAACAAGCAATTGAAAAATCTACTAATTTTAATTTCGATTTAAAAGGAGCCGTAATGGCAAGTGATGCCTTTTTTCCCTTTCCAGACTGTGTTGAAATAGCTCATAAACAAGGGATTTCATCTGTAATTCAACCTGGAGGATCAATTAAAGATGACTTATCTATAAACTATTGTAATACAAATAATTTATCAATGGTTTTAACTGGAATTCGACATTTTAAACATTAAATTTATTAACTTGTAGTATACTATAAAATTATGGCGTTTTTTGACTTTTGGACTGAATCTATAGCAATTGACCTTGGCACAGCTAATACTTTAATTATTCATAATGATAAAGTAGTCGTTGATAGTCCTTCAATCGTGGCAATAGACAAAAGAACTGATAAAATTATTGCTGTAGGAACAGAGGCTAGCTTAATGCAAGGTAAAACTCATGAAAATATCAAAACAGTAAGACCTTTAAAAGATGGTGTTATTGCTGATTTTAATGCATCTGAGCAAATGATTAGCTTATTGATTAAAAGTATCCCTGCCTTAAAGAAAAAATTTTTTACTCCATCATTAAAAATGGTGATTTGTATTCCTTCAGGAATTACTGAGGTTGAAATGAGAGCGGTAAGAGAATCTGCTGAAAGAGTAAATGGAAAAGAAGTTTATTTAATACATGAACCAATGGCTGCAGCAATAGGAATAGGAGTAGACATTATGCAGCCTAAAGGAAATATGATCGTTGATATTGGAGGAGGAACAACCGAAATTGCTGTGATTGCTTTATCTGGAATAGTATGTGATAAGTCCGTTAAAGTCGCTGGAGATGTTTTTACTGGAGATATTATTTATTACATGAGAACCCAACACAATTTATTTATTGGAGAAAGAACTGCTGAAAAAATTAAAATTACAATAGGATCTGCTTCAGAAGAACTTGAAACTCCTCCCGATGATCTGTCAGTTCAAGGAAGAGACCTGTTAACTGGTAAACCTAAAGAAACTCTAATATCTTATCGCGAAATCGCAAAAGCTTTAGATAAGTCTATAGTGAGAATTGAAGATTCAGTGATGGAAACTCTTTCGCAAACTCCACCTGAATTAGCTGCAGACATTTATAATACTGGGATTTACCTAGCTGGAGGAGGATCTATGCTCAGAGGTTTGGACAGAAGACTTTCTAAAAAAACAGATTTACCTGTTTTTATTGCCGAAGACCCGCTTAGAGCAGTTGTAAGAGGCACAGGGATAGCATTAAAAAATATAGAAAGATATAAAAGTGTCTTGGTGAAATAGTATATTATTATGCAACGAATCATTGATAACATCTTAAAATTTAAAGATGTTTTAGTTTTCTTAATTCTGTTGCTCTTTTCTATATTTTTAATAATAAACTCCAATTACTATCATAAGTATAAAGTATTAAATTTATCAGATAATTTCGTTGCTGATGTTCTAAAAGAATATTCTTCTATTAATGAATACATAAAGTTAAAAGAATACAACATAAAATTAGTTAAGGAAAACGTTAGATTAAAGAACGAACTTCAAAGGTTTAACATTGATAAAATAGATAGTGTATTTTTAAAACAAAAATTTATTTATACAGATGCTAAAATAATTTCAAATAATATTTCATTATTAAAAAACTATTTGATAATTAGTAAAGGAAGTAAAGATGGTGTTATAAAAGAGATGGGTGTTACAAGCTCTGAAGGAATAATAGGAATTGTAAATGAAATTTCTGAAAATTATTCTTCCGTTATGTCTGTATTAAATATAAATTCAAAAATTAATGCAAAAATAAAAAGAACTTCTCATTTTGGAAGCTTAGAATGGGAAGGATTAAATAAAGAAATACTATTACTTAAAGAAATTCCAAAAACAGCCATAATTAATATTGGCGACAGTATAGTGTCAGGTGGAATGTCAGCGATATTCCCAGAAAATATCAAAATAGGACTAATTCAAAAAATAGAGTTTAATGAAAATTTGGATAATTATCTAAGACTTGAAATCAAACTACATAATGATATGTCTAGCCTTCGAAACGTGTATCTAATATCTAGCCTTTTTAAAAATGAAATCAAACAATTAAAAGAAAAAGTTGATGAATAATTTATACTTTTCTATTATTACAAGATTTATTTTATTAGTTCTAATACAGGGGCTTGTTTTTAGTAAGTTTGATTTATTTGGAATTTATGATCCTTACATATGCTTGGTTTTCATATTAACATTTCCAATTAAAGTTAACAGAATTATATTTCTATTAATAAGTTTTGTCTTTGGAATTACACTAGACTTATTTACAAGCTCTTATGGAATAAATGCTGCTGCATGTTTATCAATAGCGTTTCTAAGGCCCTACATTTTAAATTTTGTTTTTGGTTCTTTTTTTGACCCTCGAGGTGTAAAAATGATGAAGCATTATCTTTTAGATTCATCAATATATCAGAAAATTATTTATCTATTTGTAATGATATTTTTGCACCATTTCTTCATGTTTACGTTAGAAGCTTTTTCATTAAATTACCTGCCTTTAATTTTTATAAAAACTATCAATACATCAATATTATCACTTATTTTTTGTTCAACTTTCGTATATCTATTGATTCAAAATGAAAAATAAATTACTTCCAATACTAATTGTTTCATCAACTATAATTTTTATATTAAGATTATTTTGGGTTCAATTAATAAATGTTGATGACGTACAGCTCTCAAACAAAAATTCAGTTCAAAGAGTTTATAATTACCCAGAAAGGGGTTATATTTTTGACAGGAATAATAAGTTGTTAGTTGAAAACGAGCCTTATTACGATTTAATGATTGTGCCAAAAGAATTAAAAAAAATTGATACAATTGAATTTTGTAAAATATTAAAAATTGATAAAAAAACTTTAATTAATAAAATCATAAAAGCAAAAAAATTCTCTTACATTAAATCCTCGGTTTTTTTAGCTCAGATTTCTAAGAATGATTACGCAATTATTCAGGAAAAGTTATGGAAATACAAAGGGTTTAATATTCAAAGAAAATCAAACAGAAATTATCTTTTAAATTCTGCTTCAAATATTCTAGGCTATATAAGTGAAGTTAATGACTACGAAATAACAGATAATAGTTATTATGAATCAGGCGAATTAATTGGTAGGCAAGGAATTGAAAAAGCTTATGAAAAAGAATTAAGAGGGCTAAAAGGTGTAAGCTATTATCAAAAGGATAAATTTAACAGAATTACTGGGTCTTATAAAGAAGGGATTTACGATACCATCTATAAAGCTGCAAATGACATCAATTTGACTATAGATTTTAATCTACAAACTTATGGTGACTCCTTAATGATAAATAAGTTTGGTAGTATAATAGCAATTGAACCTAATTCGGGTGAAATATTAGCTCTTGTTAACGCTCCTACATTTGATCCAAATTTACTGATTGGAAGGAACAGGTCTAAAAATTACATGAATTTAAAAAATGACACAATAGGTAAACCTCTATTTGATAGAGGTTTACAAGGTCAATATCCTCCTGGATCTACATTTAAATTAGTAAATGCTTTAATTGCATTACAAGAAAACGTTATAAACGATAAAACCACTATAAATTGTAATCTAGGACATTATTATTCCAGAAAAAGGTTCATGAAATGTCACTGTAAAATTGGAACAATAAATAATTTGGACAAAGCCATTTATAATTCCTGTAATACATATTTTGCAAATATATATAAGCAATCTATTGAAAAGTTTCCTAACTCTTCAATAGGATTAGACAACTGGAAAGAACACGTTAATAGTTTTGGATTTGGAAATTTTTTAGGATATGATCATCCTATAGGAAGGCCTGGTTTAATACCAGACTCCAAATATTATGACAAATGGTATTCACGAGGAAGTTGGAAGGCTGCTACTACTATTTCAAATGGAATTGGTCAAGGTGAAATACTCACAACTCCAATGCAATTAGCAAATTTAACCGCAGCAATTGCAAATAGAGGATGGTTTAAAATTCCACATTTAGCAAAAAAAATTAGTAACAATAAAATAAACGAAAAATTTAAAATAAAAAAATATACAACAATCGATTCGATTCATTTTGAAAAAATAATTGAAGGAATGTTTAATGTGGTTGAGAAGGGTACTGCACAAAATGCGAAAATTACAGGAATTGAAGTAGTTGGTAAAACTGGAACTGCAGAAAATTTTATCAAAATTAATGACAAACGTCTTCAGCTAACTGATCACTCGATTTTTATTGGATTTGCTCCAAAAGATGATCCTAAAATTGCCATTGCTGTGTTTATTGAAAATGGTTACTGGGGAACAAGATGGGCAGCTCCTATAGCTAGTCTTATGATGGAAAAATATTTAAAAGAAAAAATCAAAAGAAAGTATCTTGAAAAATATATTTTTAATGGAAATTTACTAAATGAATATCAAAAACCTTATTTAAAATCAAATTTCAAAATAAATGAATGAAATCAATATAAAAAAAATAGACTGGCTTAGTTTAACGATATTAAGTCTATTAGTTTTATTGGGATTAATAAACATCTATTCAGCAACTCATACTGATTTAATTGAAAACATATTTTCATTAAATCATCCGTTTGGCAAACAATGTTTCTTTGCTTTTGTGTCTATCATTTTATTTTTTTTAATACAAAAATTACCATTTAAGTTTTTTGAAAAGTTTGCAAGTATTTTTTATCTCTTATCAATACTATCATTATTAGGACTCTTTATTTTTGGAAAAAATATTTCAGGCGCAACTTCTTGGTATCAAATTTTTGGGTTCGGAATTCAACCAAGCGAATTTGCAAAGCCAATAACTGCTCTCGCTTTAGCAAAATTTTTAAGTGATTTAAACGCTAACATTAAAACGATTAAAACTCAATTCTATTCTTTTTTAATTATTTTAATACCTATTATACTAATTGTACTGCAACCTGATCCAGGCACGACTTTAATATTTTTAAGTTTTTTTTTAGTTTTTTATAAAGTCGGACTTCCTTCTATCTATCTCAATCTATTTATTGGATTTATTATTTTATTTTTTTTAACCATCTTTTTTAATAAACTAACAATAATATTAACAGTTTTATTTCTTTCAATTATATCCGTTTATTATAATAGATCAAATAAAAAATTAATTAGAAAAGTTTTGATTTATAGTTTTATTTTTTCTGTTTTTGCTTTATCAGTTGATTTTATTTTTAATAATATATTTGAACAACACCACAGGGATAGATTCAATATAGTAATGGGTTTACAGCAGGATAATAGAGGTATTGGTTATAATACGAATCAGTCTAGAATTGCATTCGCATCAGGTGGAATATTTGGAGAAGGATTTTTAAAAGGCTCTCAGACTAAGGGGAGTTTTGTTCCAGAACAACACACAGATTATATATTCTCAACAGTTGGCGAAGAATGGGGGTTCTTAGGAGCTAGTATTGTGATATTGCTCTTTTCATATTTAATGATTAGAATATCTAAGCGAGCAGAACTGCAAAGAAATTTATTCAATAAAATATACGCCTACTCTACCGTAACTATACTGTTCAGTCATTTTTTTATTAATGTAGGTATGGTCCTGGGATTAGTGCCAACTATTGGGATTCCATTGCCTTTTCTAAGTTATGGAGGTTCTAGCTTACTTGGATTTGTTCTTTTGTTCTCTATCTACATAAAACTAGATTCTCAAAGGACAAGTAAATGGTAAACTATTTATTTTTAACAAAAAAATCGCCTAAATTATTTCCTAAAAACATAAAACTTGTAACTAGTAACATAATTGCTGTTCCAGGAATAATAGCCAAATATGCTTTTCCTAAAATAATATATTGATAATTATCTTTTATCATTGAACCCCAACTTGGCATTGGCGGTTGAGTTCCTATACCTAAAAAACTCAAGCCGCTTTCAATTAAAATAGCTGAAGCAAAATTAGCAGACGAAATTATTAGAATTGGCCCAATAATATTAGGAATTATATGTTTAAATAAAATTCTAAAATCCGAAAAACCCAAAACTTTTGAGGCAATTATATAATCTTTATTTTTTTCAGAAATTACCTGTCCTCTTACAACTCTAGCTACTTCTACCCACATAGTTAAGCCTACGGCAACATATACTTGCCAAAACCCTTTTCCTAAGGCCAGTGAAATTGCTATAACTAAGAGTAATGTAGGTATTGACCAGAATATATTAATTATCATCATAGAAACGTCATCGATTAATCCTCCATAATACCCACTAACTAATCCGATAGTAACTCCTATTAACAATGATATCAAAACAGCTATAAAACCTATAAAAAGTGAAACTCTAGTCCCAAGCATTACCCGTCCAAAAACATCTCTACCAAAACTATCAGTTCCAAAAATAAATTTTCTTTCATTTATAAATTTATTTTCGATTTGATAGACAGACAAGTTAGAGGGGAATAAATTATAGGAGATAATTTTTTTATCAGAAATTTCGTCGTATTCTTTATATTCTATACCATCTTCAACTAACCTATATTCATTTATTAAAATTTCTTGGTCAGGAGATTTGTTTCCAAAAAAGAAAAGATTTAGTAAAGACTGATCATGATCATTTTTCACAGGAACTGAAATTATATTCACTTTAAAACCTGGAGATTTAGAATGAATACCTAAATGCATTTGATTTGAATACTCAGAACTATCAGAAATAAGTGAATACGAAAATATCGAAATTAAAAAACACAAGAATATTAAAAAAAAAGAGAGAAGTACGCCAAAATGATTATAAATAAAACTAACTTTTTTGGTAAACATTAATCAATTTTAGCAAGTATTTTTTTTACTTCAATGTTTTTTAATTTCAAACTTGAAAGTACATTTATACTTTCATTTAAATAAAAATCTGAATTCAAGCTAGAGTGCCATTTTTTTCTTCTATCTAATAATTCATTTGAGCTTTGTAAAGATTCTTTTTCACTAGCTAATAATTCAAACATTAAATCGTTTTTATAATCTTTTATTTTATCAAACTTAGAGATATAGTTCTTATCAATATTTTGTGTTTTTTTGAATGAATTATAATTTAATGAAAAAGATTTTAAATCTCGTTTTGCAGCGATCCACTTAGCGTTTTCATTGATTAAAGAAGCTAATGGATTTTCATTGATTCTGTTTTTACTATTGCTAACCACATCCTTAAAGTTGAAATAACCATCCCATAAATCATAAGGAGCTGGATCAATTTTATCCCAACTTAGTGGATTTTTTTCATCACTTTCTCCAATTTCTAAAAACGAATAGCTGTTTGGAATTATAATGTCACTTTTAACTCCTTCAATTTGAACGGAGCCCCCATTAATTCTATAAAATTTATCAGTTGTAATTTTTAATGCTCCAAGATCAAATTGACTATTTGATAAAAATCTATTTAAATCAACTATATTTTGTACGGTTCCCTTTCCAAAACTCTGAGTAGTTCCAATAATTATAGCTCTGCCGTAATCTTGAAGAGCTGCTGCCAAGATTTCGGACGCAGATGCAGACATCTGGTTTACTAACACTACTAATGGTCCGTTCCAAACTACTGAGGGATCTTTGTCTGATAAGATTTTTTTTCTATTGCCTGTTGATTTAACCTGAACTATAGGACCTTTTTCAATAAACAAGCCCGTCATATCTACCACTGTCTGTAAAGCACCACCTCCATTATTTCTTAAATCTAATACAAGGCCTTCTATTCCTTCTTTTTTAAGTTTTAAAATTTCATTCTTAACATCTGTTGCACAATTTTTTTTATTATAATTATCAAAATCGACATAAAATTTAGGTAAACTAATTAGTCCATAAGATCTATTATCTTTTTTTATTACAGCAGATTTGGCATATGTTTCTTCGAGTAAAACCTCATCCCTTATAATAGAAACAATTTTAATATCGCCATCTAATTTTTTTCTTAAAGTTAATTTTACTTCTGTCCCTTTTGGTCCTTTAATTAACTTGATAGCATCCTCTAATCTCATTCCTATTACATCAACAGGTTGCTGATCTGCTTGACCTACTTTTATAATTTCATCACCAATTTCTATTTTTTTATCTCTCCAAACTGGCCCTCCCAGAATAATATCTACAATCTCTATTCCACCATCTTTCTTCGAAAGTCTAGCTCCAATTCCATCAAATTTGCCAGAAATGTTCATATCAAAACGATCCTTAGCTTCTGGCTGAAAATAATAGGTATGAGGATCAAATTGAGAAACAAAAGAATTTATATAAGTTGAAAACCAGTCTTTTTTCTCAAGATCGTTGATTAAATCAAATGATTGATTAATGTTATTTCTAACTAAAACAGTAACTTCTTTTAAAAGCTCTGAATTTGGTTTAAATTCTAAGTCATTATTCTTTTTAAGCAAAAATTCCTGTTCTAAAATTTTAATATCATATAAATCTAGAGCCGTATACTTAAGTTGCTTTCTCCATCTGTCTTTTCTTTCTTTGTTGTTTTTTGAATAAGACATGTTTTTAAAATCAATATTTATATCTTCATTTAATTCGAAATTAAATGGTTTTTCAAATATAGAAGGTGTAAAAGTTTCAGATTCCTTCATTCTTTGTAAAAGCCTTTCATATGTTAAATTAAAAAAAGACAAATCATAGCTTAGCCACTGATCATCAAGTTGTAATTTATATTTTTTAAACTCTTTTAAATCAGAAATCAAAAAATATTTTTTTTGTGAGTCTATTAAGTCTAAATAAGTATAAAATATTTTTTCAGAAAACTCATCATTGATATTTTTAGATTCATAATGCCCCTTATCTAAAACATATTTTACAATTTCAATTAATAATTTATCTTTATTGGGATCATCAAATTTTACGTCACTTAAACTCCAGCTTATAAGGAATAATGATATTCCAATAAATATTACAATTAATTTTTTCTTCATAATTTAAAATAAAAATCTTGTCTAGTACATTTCAAAAACCATGCTAAAGATTAATTAATATACTAATAATTGTAAAGCTTATAAAAAATAAAATTGGATTTATTTTAAATTAAAAAACCCTTACAAAATTTGTAAAGGTTTTTTTGTGCGGGTGAAGGGACTCGAACCCCCAAGCCGCGAAGCACTAGATCCTAAGTCTAGCGTGTCTACCAATTTCACCACACCCGCAAAAGGCAAGCAAATATAGGTAAGATTGTATAAAATATCACTATTGAATTTACTATGTTAAAAAAGCATAATTAATTACATTTACAGAAATATAAAAAATTGAAAAATTTCAAAACTTACATCGAAAAAAATAAAAAACGTTTTTTAAACGAATTATTTGAGTTATTAAGAATTCCGTCAATAAGTGCTAACTCTGATCATGATCTAGACATAAGGTTGACTGCTGATTTAATTAAAAAACACCTTGAAAACTTAGGACTAGATAATTGTGAAATATGCGAAACTCAAGGTCACCCAATCGTATATGGTGAAAAAATAATAAACAAAAATCTTCCTACTATTCTTGTTTATGGTCATTATGATGTTCAACCGGTTGACCCTTTAGATCTTTGGGATCAAGATCCATTTCAACCTTACATAAAAAAAACTAAAATACATCCTGAAGGAGCTATTTTTGCACGTGGTGCTTGTGACGACAAAGGCCAGATGTTTATGCATGTAAAAGCTCTTGAGGTTATGATGGAAGAGGGTGATTTACCATGTAATGTTAAGTTTATGATTGAAGGTGAAGAAGAGGTTGGTAGTGACAACCTAGAAATATTTATAAAAAATAATAAAGAAAAACTTTCTAATGATATTATTTTAGTCTCCGACACAGGAATGATCAGCAAAACTATTCCATCAATTACTACTGGGTTAAGAGGGATTTCATATATGGAAATCGAGTTAACTGGTCCAAATAGAGACTTACATTCTGGTCATTATGGAGGAACAGTGGCTAATCCAATTAATATTTTGTCAGAAATGATCACTTCGCTTCATGATTCAAATCATAAAATTACAATTCCTGGATTTTACGATAACGTTACTGATCCAAGTGAAGAGGAAAGAAAAGAAATGGCTTCTATTCCATTTAATATTGATGAATTTAAAGATTCTATTGGACTTAATTTAGAACATGGTGAATTGGGATACACCACAATTGAAAGACAATCCGTTAGACCAGCTTTAGATGTAAATGGAATTTGGGGGGGCTACACTGAAGGTGGAGCCAAAACAGTTCTACCAGGTAAAGCAAGTGCTAAAATTTCTATGAGATTAGTTCCAGGACAAAACTGGAAAGAGATTAATGAACTTTTTACAAAACACATCAAAAATATTGCTCCAAAGACTGTTAGTGTTAAAGTAATAGAGCACCATGGAGGACAACCCTACGTGGCTCCTACAAACACAGTTGGATATAAAGCAGCTAGTAATGCTTATGAAGATGTATTTAAATTAAAACCAATTCCTACTAAAGATGGTGGAAGCATCCCTATTATAGCATTGTTTGAGAAGGAATTAGAAAGTAAAACCATCTTAATGGGGTTTGGACTAGATAGTGATGCTATTCACTCTCCAAATGAACATTATGGCATTTCTAATTTTTTATTAGGTATTGAAACTATTTCTAACTTTTATCATCATTTTACTAAGTTATCTAAAGTTTAATCAAAAACAATTCTGAAGCAATTCCGTCAGCTAAAAACTTTCCTTTAATAGTAGTTTTTACAACTTCATCTCTTACAATTAAATGATTTGAATCTATAAATTTTTGAGATTTATTTTTAAAGTGAACACTGTAATTACTGCCAAATTTCTCTTCCAAGTAATGGACTGAAATACCCCAAATTGTTCTTAACCCAGTCATAATATATTCATTATACTGATCTATTTCAGAAAGATTTTCTTTTTCTAAAAACATTTGGCCACTTTCAATAGCCTTAATATAAAGGCTATTGTTGGAAACATTCCAACTCCTAGAAACACCATTAAAGCTATGGGCAGATGGTCCAATTCCAATATATTTTTTCCTCAACCAATAAGCTGTATTATTTTTTGAAAAGTAACCCTTTTTAGCGAAACTTGATAATTCGTAATTAACATATTGATTGTTTGACATTCTTTCACACATAAACCTATATTGCTCAAATATCAAATCCTCATCAAGAGGTTTAATTATATTCTTTTTAATGAATTTATCTAAAGCGGTATTTGGTTCAATTGTTAAAGCATAAGCTGAAATATGGTTAAGGTCCCAGTTTATTGCTAAATCTAAATTATATTTCCAACTTTTCAAATCGCTATCAGGCATCCCAAACATTAAATCAATAGAAATATTGTCAAAATATTTTACAGCAATTTCAATACACTTTTTAGAATCTTTAGCACTATGTGATCTATTCATCATCTTAAGTTCTTTGTCAACAAAAGATTGAACGCCTATACTCAGCCGATTTACTAAGCTATTTGAAATTTCTTTAAGTTTCAACTCGTTTAAGTCATCTGGATTAGCTTCTAAAGTTATTTCAGGGTTTAATGAAGTTTTAAAGTTTTTAAAAATCGATTCAATTAATTTATTTATTTCAAAAGTCTCTAAAAAAGATGGTGTTCCACCTCCAAAATAAATAGTTTCAATTATATCATTGTAATCAACTGATTTAATTCGTATTTCTTTTAACATAGTTTCTATAACACTTTCTTTGTTTTTTAAAGAAGTTGAAAAATGAAAATTACAATAATGACAAGCTTGTTTGCAATATGGGATGTGTATATATATTCCAGCCAAAGTGATATGTTATTTTAATCTTTTAGGATTATTTTTAACAAAAGATTCCCAACCGCTATATTTACTTTCTATAAATTTATTGTTAGAATTATAAAAGTGGCATACAGCAGCAGCTAAACCGTCTGTTGAATCTAAATTTTTAGGTAATTCTTTTAACCCGAGTAAGCTTTGTAGCATCTTCGCTACTTGTTCTTTTGAAGAGTTTCCATTCCCAGTGATAGCCATTTTAATTTTTTTGGGCGAATACTCTGTGATAGAAACTTCTCTAGAAAGACCTGCTGCCATTGCAACACCTTGAGCCCTGCCTAATTTCAACATAGATTGAACGTTTTTACCAAAAAAAGGAGCCTCTATTGCAATTTCATCAGGATGAAATTGATCAATTAATTCAATTGTCCTTTCAAATATATGTTTCAACCTTACATAATGATCATCATATTTTTTAAGTATCAGTTCATTTAATTGTAAGAATTTCATCTTATTATCAACTACCTTAATGAGTCCAAATCCCATAATTATAGTTCCAGGATCAATTCCTAAAATTATTCTTTCTTTTTTTGAATCCAATTCGATAGATAGATTAGTTAGATTTTAAAACTAAAGGTAATTCAAATCTTGAACTTACCTGGACTCCAATATTTGTTTTAGTAGCGGGTAATATATTAGGCAATCTACTAATAGCATCTCTAATAATTGTGTCAATTAAGGGGATTTCAGTTTTAATATTAAAATTATCTGACGTATTTAATAATGAAATTTTACCATTTTTTTCAATTAAAATTGAAACTAATAATGTGTCATTAAGTTGATTCTTGACCCTATATTCACTAAAGTTTAAATTATTTGAAATAAGAGTTGTTATTTTATTTTTAAAACAGTTTAATCTTTTAACATCATCATTAATTTCGTCACATAGATTTATTGATGGAGGCTCATCAGTTTTTGACCATTTAACAGATGGAATTGTAATATCTATATTTTTAGTATTATAATTACATCCAAAGATTAAAAATATAAAAAGGAAAAATTTTATTATTTTCATCAAAGTGTAAATTACAAAAAAAAGTAGAGTATCTATTTTAGATAATCAAAAAAATTATGGATCAATTATTTATCGTCTTAGGACTAATTTTATGTATTACAGGGCTATTAGGGAGCTTTATTCCTATAATACCTGGCCCTATTACAAGTTGGTTTGGCTTATTAGTTATAAACTTCGAATCAAGTACGGAATTAAATTATTCATTTCTATTAATAACCCTAATGATAGCTGTATTTGTATTTGCTTTAGACATAATAATTCCAATTATAGGCTTGAAAAAATTTGGAGGAACTAAAAAAGGAATGATTGGAGCCACTATAGGCTTACTGTTAGGACTGATTATCCTTGGTCCGCTTGGAATATTAATAGGAACCTTTTTAGGAGCCCTATCAGGCGAAATGACAGGAGACTTAAAACTAGGTAAAGCCTTAAAAGCTTCTGTTGGAACTTTAATCGGATTCATCGCTGGAGTTGCTATGAAATTTTCAATATCTATTATTTATTTTATTTTTTACTTAATTGAAGTGAAAAATATTTTTTTAACATAATTAATAGTATAAAGAACGATTATCTTCAATATCAGCTTTTTGTTTAACAGCTTGATAAACTGAATTATCAAGATTTGATCTGGTGGCATTAAGCAATTGATTCTGATATGAAATTATAAAATTAAATTTATTGGATTCATAACTTTCGCCATCAGAAACTATATTCTTTTTTAAAACTTTAATTTTATAAACTCCATTTTCACCAATAATAAAATCAGAAACCTGATTAATATCTAAACCAAAGGCATGACCTACTAATAAAGGTTCTCTTCCTGACCCACTAATTGTAGCACTTTTTTGATTAAGAGCTAAAGCTTTTTTAATTACTAAATTATTCTTCGCCGCTAAATCTTTCAGAGAAAGTTTATTATCATTTTGCTTAATAATTAAATTTGCTTTTTTTGAATTAAGCACTTTAGGAAGTGCTCTAAAAGATGCATTTGCAACTGAAGATAGACCCTCTTTAGTTATATCTGTCACTTGGGCAATAATATACCCTCCATTTGATAAGTCAAAACGTTTGTAATCATTTAATTTAATTTCTTCTGAAAACAACCACTGAACTACCCTTCTTTGATTAGACAAACCAGGTAAGTTGTCATCTAAAACTTTAATTCCATTAATTGGCTTGACTGTGTAATCGTTTTCAACAGCGAGAGCATTTAGATTAAGAGTTTTAGATAAATTAATTTCAAACTTTGTAGTAAGGTTAAATACCTTATCACTTGTTTGATCTGATGGTATGTTTTTTTGAGCAATTGAAGCTAACAATACAACATCCTGCTTAGCTACCACTTTAATTACGTGAAATCCAAAATCAGTCTCTACCAAACCAACACTATCTTCTCTTTTAGAAAAAATATAATCATTAAAAGGTTTAACCATAGCGCCTTGTTGAAGAAAACCAAGATCTCCTCCTTTATCCTTTGATGGACCATCTGAAAATTCAAAAGCTAGTTCAGAAAAACTTTCTGGCTTACCTTTTGCTAGTCTCAAAATCCTGTAAGCCTCTTTTTTTGCTTCTGTCTTTGATCTTGTTATTTGTGAGTTAGAATTTTGAGCACCCTCAAAAGATACAAGAATATGACTAGCTCTAACTGAGCCACCTTTTTTCTTGTCTAACATTCTAGAGATTTTAAAATAACCTCCATCTAAATAAGGACCATAAATTTGATTTTTATTTAAATTAAACAACAAATTGGCATGATCTGCAGCAAGTGAGCCTTTTGGTAAATAAATAGAATCGTATTTGATTTCGGAATTTCTATTAACAAATTCTTTTAAATTTTTTGCTGTTAATAAACTAGGAATTGTTTCTTCTAATTTAGATACATTGTTATATTCTTTTTTTTCTATCAGAAAAGATTGTAATTTACTCTTAATAGCATTCTCATCCTCTAAAGAAGGTTTCTCTTCAAACATTACATATTCAATGTTTCTTGAAGATTCAACTTTAAATTCATTCTCATTAGACTCAATATATTTTTTAATTTCAGAATTTTTATATGTAATTAAACTATCCGAAATAGAGGAAAAAGGTATTTGAACATATTCAATATCAACATTATTATTTTGAACTAAATATTCATTTTCACCGTCTTTTTGAGTAAAATTTATCCCTGACCTAATTAGATTGAAGTAAATCTGTTCATTGGATTGATTTTGAAAAATCAATTCTTGATTTTTCCATTGTTCATATGACTGAGTATTTGTAGTCTTCAAATCGATTATTAGATCAATAAATTTTTCTATTTCAAAAATTCCTGCATCATTTAGAAATCTTGGATCAGAATTAAAACTAGGGTTTTGAGATAATATAAATTCTATATGATCTTTTCCAGAGTCTATTCCACTCAATTTATATTGAGAATTTAATATTTCCTTTCTAACAGTTTGATCCCAAACATTATTTACAGGTATCATACCAGAAAGATTATAGCTTCTTTCTAGAAAATCAACTTGATTTCTGAACTCTTCAATTGAAATATCTTCACCATTAACAATGCCTATTGGTTTTTGAGAAGTCATTCCGGGGTCTGTAAAAACTCCAGATATAACAAAAGCGAAAAGAGCCATACCAATTACAAAGATTAAAAAAATTGATCTCTCTCTTATTTTTCCTAAAACGGCCATAATATTTTATTTTTGTAGCAAACGAAAATACGATATCCTTATCAATAAAAAAAAGTGTTTAACCTAAAATTAGTTTAGGACTTTTAATTCTACCGTTTCAATTTTAGTATTAGAAACTTCTTTTATTTTAAATTCAAATTGATCAATTTTTAAAACTTCTTTAATTAAAGGAATATCTTGATTTCTATGAACAATGAACCCGCCTAAGGTTTCGTACTGATCACTTACTGGAATATCTAATTTATATTGATCATTTAAATAATCTACTTCCAATCTTGCAGAAAAGAGGAACAAATTCTCTTTAAGTTTATTTTCTAAAAAATTAGGTGAATCATGTTCATCTTCAATCTCTCCAAACAGTTCTTCTATGATATCTTCTTTAGTTATAATTCCAGATGTTCCTCCATACTCATCAATAACTAAAGCTATATTTTTTCTTTTTTTTGTTAATAGGTTTAATACATCATTTATAAACATAGATTCAGGAATGTATTCAACAGGTTTAATAATTGATTTAAAATTTTTGAGTTCTTTGAAAATATCCATTAAACTAACATAACCAATTATATTATCTATATTTTGTCTGTATATTAAAATTTTTGATAATCCTGTTTGAATAAAGATTTTATTTAAGTCAGTTGAATTGACATATCGATCAACTGAAACAATTTCTGTTCTTGGAACCATTACTTCTCTAGCCCTAACTTTTGAAAATTCTAAGGCATTTTGAAAAATTTGAATTTCAGAATCAATATTATTATCTGTTGATTCATTATTTAATTCTTCGTTTATATAATCACCTAGTTCGTCTTTACTAAATACAACTCTCATTTCATCTTTTTTAGTTTTAAAATAATTGCCTAATACACTATCAGAAATAAAATTCAATATAAAAGTTAGAGGTGAAAAAATCACATAAAAAAAATAAGCTGGGAATGACAAAAATTTAAGCAAATTATTAGCATATATTTGAAATAAAACTTTTGGTAGAAATTCAGCAGTAATTAAAATTACTAAAGTCGAAATTAAAGTTTGATAAAAAATGTATAAAAATTCTACTGATTCTAGAGGATTCAAATAAGGAAAAAGCAAGTCTAAAATTAATTGACCTGAATAAATTCCATAAATAACTAAAGCAACATTATTACCAAGAAGCATCGTTGCGATAAACTTTGAAGGCTTTTTAGTTATTTTTTTTAATAAAAAAGAAAAAAAACCTAATTGCTTTTTTTCAATTTCTAAATAAATTTTATTTGAAGAAACAAACGCTATTTCCATTCCAGAGAAAAAAGCAGAAAAAAATATTGAAATAATTATAACTACTAGCTGTGAAGTCATAAAGCTTATTTTGACCTATTTTGAAATTTTGTTCTATAATATCTTCTAAAAAAAAACATTCCCAATGAAATAATTGCAAAAAATAATAAAATATTTTTTCTTTCATCAATGTTATTTCCAAATATATAATCGAACGTTGCTATAATTGAAATAATTAAATATATAAATTCAGAGATTTTTTTAATTCTCATTGATTTTGTTTTCGCTATCCTCAACGATAACTTGACCATCAAGTTCGCCAGTATTAAATATAGTAAATGATCGATTAGCATCTAATCTTGTTGCTATAATATCATAATCGATATTTTTAAAACTAAATTTTTTTTCTGTAAATAACCATTCTTGTTCTGGATCCCAATAAAGCTGAGAAGTTTTCAAAACAGATCCATCATAAATATTTATAATAACATTTCCTACTAGATCTACAATGTTTGTTTTACTATAAGTTATTGCGTAATCAGCTCTAACAATAGTTTTTTTATTCTTATTGTCAAATAAAGTAATTTCTATTCCATTAGGAAATTCAGAATATGGAAAAGACTGATTAGTAAAATCTTTATTTAAAGCTGATGTCAAAATAGCCTTAACCCTTGCTGAATCCGTATATATTAATTTTATATTTTCCGCTACAGCTATTGGGAATACTTCATAATTATTAATTTTTTTTATTTCTTGAAAATTATCTTGACATGAAATAAAACAAAAAAAAAATATTAATAATTTATAAATATTCATTGTTACAAAACTGGAACTGTTACAGTTTTTCTAATCCAACATTTAATAGAAATAGTCTTACCACTCATTGCTTGACTAAATATATCTGTTTTTGAAGGCGCTCTTCCATCGTAACTAAGTGCAGTTTTATTGGCAGTTTTTCTTATGGACGCATCTACAGAAGCAGCTTTTTTAGCCTCTTTAGCAGCTAACCAATAAATAGACCTTTTTTCAAATTGAGTGGTTCCACAATTATTGGCACTAGAAGCATACAAATTTCCGATGAGTAAATAAGCTTTCCCCATTGATGGCTGGAATCCTAAAGCTCTTAGTGCATATTTTCTTGACTGGCTGAATTGTCTTGATTTTTTAAATTTTAAAGCAATTTTGTATAATGTTTTTGCCTTTTTAAGGTTACTTGTTTCCAAATCAATTGATTCATTATAAAAAGCTATTGCTAATTTTGTTTTGCCTTTTTTATCGTTTAGTAAACCTAAATAATAAGCAGAGTTCGCAGACGGGTTTAAATCATGTAAAGCCTCGACTAATTCAACAAATAAAGGGTCATCCGAACAATCTTTACTGTCCATCCTACTTGCAGACCTGTTTAGCCAAACGGAATCAGATTTAAACTTATCAAAATTCTTTCTATATAAAGGAATTAAATTTTCACAAGTAGATTCTTTAGCAATAATTGCATTTAAATTATTTAAATAAGTATTACAAGCTACCATATTCACTTCGTATACTTTTTTATTTCTTAGATCTCTTGATGAAATAGGATCATTATTTTCTTCTTTTTTAAGTAAGTCGTCTAGCTTAGAAGTATAAGCTTCCATCTCAAATTCAAATTTTTCAGTTAAATCTTCATACTTTTCAAACACTTCTTCTAAGCTTACATTTGAACTATTTTCTTTATATAAATTAAAATAAATTTTAAAGTAATTATACAGTCCTTTTGGAGATTTAAAGCTTTTTGAATCTTTGTTAAATGCTTCATCGTAAACATCATAAATAGCCTGGTTATCAGCTAATTTATAGGTTATCATTGATTGAGCTTTAATAGCCAGTATTTTACCTGTTTCATTTTTGCCACTTTTTGACTTAGGAAAATACTTTAACCACTCATTGTAAAGAGCTAAAAGGTCTTCTTTATATTTATCTTTATCACTTTCCTCTGATGTTTTAATAAAGTTTTTCAACAAACGTTCTCCATAAATATAAATTGCTGAATTTAATTCAGGACATTGAGCTTTAACTTTCAACCAAGGCTCATAAGCGGCGTCGTAGTTTTTAACCTTAGCATATTCTGCAAAAATTGAAAGATTTGAAAAACACTCTTCATTTGACTGAGAAAAAATGCTTATTGAAAAGATTAAAAGTAAGCTGCTAATTAAATTTTTTTTCATTTATAAATTTTTTAAAACAAAAGCTAATGACTTAAGATCAGGTATTTAAATAATTTAAATCAAAAACGATGCCTAATTAATTATACTTGCTTTTAACAAACCAACGATCATTAAGTGAAAGACCTAGTCTAACGCTAAAAAAGTCTTCTTGTATTAAACCAGCATTTTTAGTACCTCTAGTTCCTAATTCAAAACCTAAATTAATATTTGAAAACCCTTGAAAAGGCAGTCCAAATCCAAAATTAATTCCAAATTCATTTATAGCTTGATTTTGTATATGCAAGCCTGTTTCTTCAAATCTTATACCAGCTCGATAAACTATTCTACTAAAATAACTTGTAAAGGAGTCATGTTTAGGGATCCAAAATCCGCCAAAGGCTATTTTAGAAGCCTCTTTAAATTCAACGTTTTTAAGATTAAATAACTTATTGTCTAACCCTCCTCCAGCAATTTTTGTATAATCAGCTCCTATAAACCATTTTGTTTCTTCACCAACGCCTAAGCCAAAGGAATTAGATTTTGGGATAATTATTTTTGTTTTATCAAGACTCAAAGCAGCTAAATCAATTTCTTCAAAATCACCACCAAATCCACCCGAATTGGGTATGGTACCAAGAATTTGTGTATTGTTAGAACTCAGTTTTGATTCTGGCTTGAAAATATATGTAGCTTGTAATGTTAGTTTATTAGAAATTTTTTCTTTTATTAAAGTGGAGTAGACAAAATTCACACCACTTAAAGAAGAGTTATTTTCAAGTCTTGTTGACAACTCTATGTCTTTTAAGAAACGGGAACTTGTATGTCTTAAATTCCCAAATTCATAATTAGCTGTAACACCAAAACCAACTCTTTTAAATATTTTAAAACCAAAGGTTAGAAAAGCAGTATTCACACCCCCTTCTCCCTCATACCTATCAAGCTGCTCCGGAACTACAGTCTCGTCTAAACTTGTAAGAAAATATCCTACTGATGTTTGAGGTATGATTCCAAACCCAAAATTAAAATGCTTTGTAGGTATACCTACCGCTAAATAATTTACGTTTGCACTGGTAGCGGTTTCGTTAGTATTATCAGTTTTGAAATTATAATTATTATAATTAACTCCGATGGAGTAATTAACCAGTTTTAATTCTGAGTAAGCAGCAGGATTAGTTAAATTCAAATGAATACTATCGCTATAAACATTTAATCCCCCCATTGAGCGGTTATCCATTGTTCCTTTAAATGAATTAACTCCAATTCCATAGAAAGAATATGGTGATAAACTCCCGGTTTGAGAATACATTATAAATGTATTGGAAATAATAAAAATAGAAAGAAGTAATTTTTTCATTTTTTTTTATTCGATTCAACTAGAAAGTTTAGTCCAACTAGAAGAAAATTCGAATGTGCAAAGATGGTATTTTTTATCTTCTTGAGCAAGAATTTAGAATCTCCACCTGTTAAAATTATCCTAATTTCTTTAAATTCATTTTTATACTGGCTAATTATTCCATTTACCTCATGAATAATACCATTAACAACACCATAATGGATAGACTCTTCCGTTGATTTACCTACAAAATTTGTGATATTTTTTAAATTCAACAAAGGCAAGTTAGCTGTATGATCATTTAATGACTTATACCTCATATGAATTCCTGGTGAAATACTTCCTCCCAAATAATGATTTTTTAAATTTTTAAAATCATAAGTTATGCATGAGCCTAAATCAATAATTAAAACATTTTCGTTAGAAAATTTATTTGAAGCTGCACTAACAAGAGCTATCCTGTCTTTGCCTAAAGTGCTAATAGATGAATAGCTGTTAGTAAATGGAATTTTAATCGATTCATTGAACAGTATTTGTTTAGTTTTTATTGATAATAGATAGTTTAGTTCTTCATTAACATTAGATACATTAGAGAGAATTGAATGAGTGATTGGATATTTATCTAAAACACTCTCAATGTTTAGTTTAAAGTTGTCTTTAAATTCAACTGATACAATTAATAAATTGTTTTTAAAAACAGCTACTTTTAAAAGAGTATTCCCAATATCTATGACTAAATTCAATTGAACTATATTTATTAACAAAAATACAGAAGATTTTTAACATGTTTTTTTGCTGCTCTCATAAAACAATTTATATTTGCTCTTGCTAAAAAAGAAGCAATGGTACCTTAGCTCAGTTGGTAGAGCAAAGGACTGAAAATCCTTGTGTCCCTGGTTCGATTCCTGGAGGTACCACTTTAGCTTAAAAACCCTTTAAAGATTTTATCTTTAAAGGGTTTTTTATTTCAAGCAATTTAAAATTCATAAATTTAATAGAACATAAATCTAGAGTAATGAAAAAAATTATTTTAATATCAGCATTTATATTGTTGGGATGTAATAAAAATAAATTGAATTTAAAAAAAGACATTACTGATAATTTTGGAATAGTAATACATGGTGGTGCGGGAACTATCCTCAAAAAAAACATGTCAGATGAAATAGAATTAAAATATAGAAATATATTAGAGTTTGCTGTTAAAGCTGGACATGAAATACTTAAAAATGGAGGAACAAGCCAATTAGCTGTAGAAAAATCAATAAATATTTTAGAAGATTCGCCATTATTTAACTCAGGAAAGGGAGCGGTTTTAAATTCAAAGGGATACGCTGAGCTAGACGCATCTTTTATGGATGGCAAATCCCTTAACGCAGGAGCGGTTTCAGGAGCTAAAAAAATAAAAAACCCAATTAGTGCAGCAATAAAAGTTATGAAAAATTCGCCACATGTAATGTTGTCAGGCAATGGAGCTGATGAATTTGCCAGTCAACAAGGTCTTGAAATAATGAGCGCAGATTATTTTATTACTGATAGAAGAAAAAAAAATCTTGAAAAAGTAAAATCAATAGAAAAGATTTCAAAAAAAACTTCTAATAAAATAAATTATGATGAATTTTATAAAAGCCAACTTTATGGGACTGTTGGATGTGTTGCTTTAGATAAACATGGAAATTTAGCAGCAGGAACATCAACGGGTGGTATGACTAATAAAAAGTGGAATAGAATAGGAGATGCTCCAATAATTGGAGCAGGAACTTATGCTAATAATTTAACTTGTGCTGTTTCGTCAACTGGATGGGGAGAATTTTTTATTAGAACTGTGGCTGCATTTGATATTGCTGCGCTAATGGAATATAAAAATTATAAAATTGAAGATGCTGCAAGTTTAGTTATTAATGATAAAATCGGAAAGTTAGGAGGAAACGGCGGAGTAATAGCTATTGACAATAAAGGAAATATAGCAATGGAAATGAACACACCCGGAATGTATAGAGCTCATATGAACTCTAAAGGAAAAATTTTGGTTAAAATTTATAAAGATGAATAAAAATGTTTTTTTAAGAAATTAAATTACCCTTGTCATCCCATTTTGCAGTTTCATTTCTTTTAGATTGATCAACACATTTATCTAGCCAATCTTTATCATAAGAGAGATTATACTGGTCTAAAACATCTTGAGGAATACCATCCCAAATATTTGGTGTATTACCTTTATATCCTAATTCTTCTATTCCAACTTTTGAAGTATAATATCCTGTCATAGTTAAATTTCTCATTAAAGAAA
>Ga0209482_1000154_pt1 | contig 58795 bp, 55 predicted proteins | sample CoawatmetaG10DNA_FD_187512 | JGI IMG/M metagenome (GOLD analysis project Ga0209482, IMG submission 187512) | Marine microbial communities from the West Antarctic Peninsula - Coastal water metaG104-DNA (SPAdes) (version 2) | ecosystem: Environmental > Aquatic > Marine > Coastal ...
GAATAATACTTTTCCTGCTGAATTTATATATGACAATTTAATGATCGAGTCCAATGTCATTCATAATGCTTGGAAGGCTGGGGTTAAAAAACTACTTTTCCTAGGTTCAAGTTGTATCTATCCAAAACTTCCTGATCAAATTATTAAAGAAAATGCAATGCTAAGTGGTCAGGTAGAGTCAACTAATGAGCCTTATGCAGTTGCGAAGATTGCAGGTATCAAATTGTGTGAAAGCTATAATCGTCAATATCGAAAAAGTCATGGGACTGACTATCGCAGCGTTATACCCACAAGTCTTTATGGGCCGGGTGATAATTACCACTCAGAAAATAGTCATGTAATTCCAGCTTTAATTCGTAAAATTCATGATGCTAAGATTCATCAACTGCCTGAAGTTGTGGTTTGGGGTTCGGGCCGACCTAGAAGAGAGTTCGTATATATTGATGATATGTCAGCAGCCGTTATTCATGTTATGAATTTAGATTTAGCTCAATACATGGAGCATACAGAGGATATGGTTAGCCATATTAATATTGGATTTGGGGATGATGTTGCCATCAAAGAACTTGCTAAAAAATTGGTTAAAATTGTAGGCTATAAAGGTAAACTAAGTTTTGATTTAAATAAGCCTGATGGTGTTCTGCGTAAATTAATGGATAGCTCTCTCATTGAATCACTTGGTTGGAAAGCCTCTGTTGGTTTAGAAGATGGACTTGCACTTACTTATGCTGATTATTTAAAAAATAAGAGCCTATTGAGATCAGATTAGTCTTATAAAATTGGAGTGTATGAATAATAAAAAGAAAATTGCATTGATTACTGGTATTACTGGACAGGATGGTTCTTATTTGGCAGAGTTACTCTTGGAGAAAGGATATGAAGTACATGGTATCAAGCGCCGCTCAAGTTCATTTAATACCCAGCGCCTTGATCATATTTACCAGGATCCACACGATGATAATCTAAATTTAAAATTACATTATGGAGACTTGACTGATTCAAGTAACCTGATCCGTATTATTCAAGAAGTTAAACCTGACGAAATATATAATTTAGGTGCTCAAAGTCATGTTGCAGTTAGCTTTGATAGTCCAGAATATACTGCTGATGTAGATGCTTTGGGAGCGCTTAGGATTTTAGAGGCTATTAGAATCCTGAACCTTGAAAAAAAGACAAGATATTATCAAGCATCAACTTCTGAGTTATATGGCAATGTTAAAGAATCTCCTCAAACAGAAAAAACACCTTTTAATCCTCAAAGTCCATATGCAGTTGCTAAGTTATACGCCTATTGGATTGTTGAAAACTATAGAAAGGCCTATGGAATCTTCGCATGCAATGGAATTCTTTTTAATCATGAAAGCCCAAGACGTGGAGAAACTTTTGTCACAAGAAAGATAACTCGTGGGCTAACAAATATTGTAGTAGGGTTGGAAAACTGCTTGTATATGGGTAATTTAGATGCACTTCGTGACTGGGGTCATGCACGTGATTATGTTCGTATGCAGTGGATGATGTTGCAGCAGGATTATCCTGAAGATTTTGTAATTGCAACGGGTATTCAATATAGTGTTCGTGACTTTATACTCTGGTCTGCAAAAGAATTAGGATTAATAATAGAGTTTGAAGGTCAAGGCCTGAATGAGTTAGGTGTTGTTAGAAAAATTCAAGGTGATAAATATCCATCTTTATCAGTTGGAGATGTAATTATAAAAATCGACGAGAGATACTTTAGGCCGCTTGAAGTTGAGACTTTGCTTGGAGACCCAACAAAGGCAGAAAAGGTTCTTGGTTGGAAGCCACAAGTTTCAGCTCAAGCCATGTGTGCTGAAATGGTAGCATCAGATCTTGAGTTAGCCCAAAAGACAGCTATGCTTCTAAGAAATGGTTTCTCTGCATTGGGCATCAAAAATTAATTAACATTTCAATAAGAAATTGTTTATTCAATAATTAAATAAATAGAAGTAATTTATGACAAAGCAATCAATGGGAAAAAATTACTCTAAAGTCATAAATATACTGATATTTATTTTTCCAATAGTTATTAATTCATTGCAAGTTGTTGGTGATATAGTTTTATTTATCCTTGCAATGATGGGTATATGCATTGCTATTTCAAAAAAACTATCACCACTTAATATTAAAGAGATTAAGGTTTTTTCTTATCTAACTATTGGATACTTCATAGCTATATGTTTATCAGTAATTTTCTCCGGTCAGGCGAAAGAATTAGCACATTATATACCTAGGGATTTTTATTTTATATTTGCACCTTTTATTGCGCTTGCATTATACAAGGCAGAAATTAATCTTAATTATTTATTGGTAGGAGCTAAAGTTGCATTATTAGTTTTAGGGGTAATAGTCATTTATCAGTTATTAGGAGAAGAATATCCTAGGCCCTCTGGCTTAATGAACGCAAATGTATTTGGTAATCTTTCAGTATCTTTATTTCTTATTGTTCTTGTTTTCTCTAAACATGAAACATTAAATAATAAAATATTCACCTTTTTTTCATTACTTTCTGGCTGTCTTATAATATTAGCATCAGGATCACGTGGTGCCTGGTTATCATTCTTTTTATTATTAGGAGTTTATTTATACTTTTTTTATAAACAAAAAACTAAATCAAGTACTAAATCAAAAATAATTGTGGCACTTATTATTGTTAGTATATTATCAATCGCCAATTTTAGTCAATCTGGTAGATTAATTGAATCTGTAAATGAAAGAATATATTCTGCCTATATACAAACTTCCAATTGGGTTTCGGGAGAAAAAACTCCAAGCCCAGTTGGGTTACGACTAAACATGTACAAGAAAGCAATTGATAATATTGAAGATGTTCCTTTTTTTGGTCATGGACTTCGTACCTCAAATATCGCTTTATTTAAAAACGATTTGAGTAGCATGGGGAGGGTTTCAGTTAGATTTAACCATCTTCATAATGCTTACTTAACTAATTATTTTAATGGTGGTATTATTTTACTGGGGGCACTTTTATTATTACTATTTCTGCCACTTAGGATATTTATAAAGGCAAATAGTCAGAATCGTGAAAATCCAGTATTTATTTCAGGTGCTTTATTAACTTTGGGGTACGCTAGTTATGGTATGGTTAATATTCTATTAGGTGACACCTACATGAATGGGTTCTATATATTCTTTTTAGCCATTTTTATGCTTTTAACTAATCAATCAATAAAAACACCAAAAACGTAAAATCTTGACTATATGTCTTTTTAATCAACTGAGTTTTTTTAATAAAAATTAGAATATCTTGTTTTCCTAATTTCCATAAATATATAGAGTCTTACACGTTTTTGTTTCTAATATACCCTTTAAATGGTATTAGCCAAAAATATTTTTTAAGGTCAGAAATAACTTTTAAACTCATCCTAGATAAAACATACTTTAGATTCCTACTCTTAATTGCTTTATTTCTCATAGACATCAAATTTGAATCAAACACATTTAGGTTTTGCTTAATAATAGATGGAATTACACTAAAAATATCAATATTTGCATGTCTTTTATATCTAACCCAATCATCAGCAATAAACCATGATTTGGAATTTGCATTAATCATTTTCACTGCCGCATTTCGGTTAATAATATAACCTGAACTATCCCAAGACTGAATGACTTTAACAACTTTATAACCTTCACTTAAATCTTTTGAATTTTTATTCAAATATGAAATTACTGGCGTTAATAAATATACTTGTGGCTTTCTTTTATCAATTACTTTTTTAATATGCTCTATTACAACAATAAATTCATCAACAATAAAATCAGCATCATCTTCCATTATAATTGCGAGATCATTTTTTGAATCCAAAAATTTTTTATATGAAAGTAGGTGGTTTAAGGTGCTTGCTAATTCTCCTCGGCTGAAGTCTCTGCCAAAAGAATCTACTGTCTTTTTTGAATCATGATTTTTTTCAATTGCTGCAGGGGTTAACTCTAAATCATCATTGATAGAAATAAATTGAAATTGAAATGGCATTTTTTCAAGTAGTTTAGTTAATGCCTTTCTTCTTTCATAATATTTATCTGGGTTCATAATAAATATGATAATTTTCATTCTGATACCTTTTTGCTTGTTATAAGTGAGGAAAGATTCCCTTATAAGTTTTTTCAATTGACAAAATATTATTGATTGAATCTTTGTTATTTTTTTTCCAAAATACTATCTCATCTGCGATAAATAAACCATTAATTTTGTCATCTATATCGATCGATTTAAATCCTGCATAATTAGCAACATTAGTTAGACTGGTAGAGGTGAAATCTGTTACATGTGCTATGTGAAAATATCTCCTTAAGTCATGCTTATAATCTCCCTCAGAGACACCATTAAGTCCTGGAACTGCAACAAATAAATAGTCACCAGGACTCATTATTAATCTTATTTCTTTTAGAGTTTCAAGAGGACTAAATACGTGTTCTAACATATGAGATAGGATAAATAGTTTTGGCCCAATCGGAAGCAAAGAAGGGTACATAGAAACTTCAACATCTATTTTAAATTTTTTTTGAGCAAATTTAATTGCTTCAACATCTAAGTCGCAACCTTGAACGGACTTTACAGCTTTTTTTAATCCATTGATGGTACCCCCTGAGCTACATCCTATTTCAATGACAGAAAGATTAGCTAGTTTTCTTGAAAGGCCATTATTAATAAAATAATCTAAGTATTTTTCTGCCTTATCATTTTGCTCTTTAATAACATCTTCATAGTCTACTATTTCACTCTTAAGATAGAGTGGACGATAGTGATAACTATAAAATTCCTCGTGAAACCCTCTTGAAACTGCTGGGTATGTTTGGATTAAGCCACATTCATTACAAAACTGCTTTTTAAGATCAAACCCGTAGCGATCACCTTCACTAACAAGAGTGAAATTTTTACTTTCACATAGACTACAACCATCACTTACCAGGCCAAAATTTTTGTATAGATCCATAATTTTATTGATTGCTTTTCTTCGGCTCCGCAAAGTGCGATTAACCCTAGCAAAAGCTGGTCCAAATCTGAAGTGTGTCAATATTCTATTAGGCATTAAAGTCACTATTTCTAATAGAAATATAGCGTCTCTGTGATTTGGTTAGAATAAATAGCTGCCGAAAAGCCAGTTTAAATTGATAGAATAGTCTCTTCATAATAAAGTAAGTGCCACCTTTATAATTTTGATTAGAGCTCACAGTAGATTTTGAACTAACATTTATATAATTATTAATAATGCCATATGCTTTGCATTGGTCAAATTGAATAATTGGGCTTGGCTCAACCTGATATGATAAAAGTGAATAACACGAAGTTATGTGAGCATCAGCCAATCCAATGCCACTTTTTTTTTCGAATTGAATGAGTTTTTTTGCCCCTGATGGCCATAATATATAGCCAGCTGCACCAGTTCTGTCTTGATATAGCCTAAGTAACTTTGAGTTGCATCCAATATCTAAATATGAGTTTGAAACAAATTTTTTTCTACTTCTATTTTCTAAGTTAATTAGGTCGGTATTTTTAATGTTATTAAGATTGACTAGTAGCTGTGGAAGAGTCTTTGATACAATTGCATCATCTTCTAATATAAGCGCAGGCTCTCTACTTTTTATTACTCTTTCCCAAGCTGACCTATGAGAAAAGTAACAAGCAACTTCAGTTTTTATCAAAGGTCTTTGCCAGTCAAAGTAATGTTTTTTATAAGTATTTTCATTAATATCACTAATTGATATCGCATCTATAATTTTATATTCTAGACCTAGTGAAGTTAACTGATCTTTTTGTAGCTGACGGCGCTCAATAGCACTAGGTAAATTAATAACAAATATTTGCACTTACCACCAGCCTGTTTTAATTCTCTTATGCTTGTCTTTAAGCCGTTTAAATATAGTGTCATATTCTTGTAAGCGAAGAAAAACCTCAAGAAGAACTTCACCAGCAATGTTTATTTTTGCTGCCTTATCAATCCTCCATCTCATATTTCTGAGGGTATCATCTGTTCCTACTTTAAAGACAGAGATACCATCAAAAAGAGGGATTCTTTCTTCATTATCCAATCTGTTAATTTTTTCCTTATCATCTGAATTACTATCTAAATTAGCAATAAATCGCTCACTCTCGTGGATTTTTACGGTATTTAGAAGGCAAGAGCAGGCTAGTGACAGGCTCTTAATAGAGTCATCTTCTGAAAAATCTGCAAAGGTGTCGGTGGCAGATATTAACCAGCGCGTATTTAAGTTTTTTAATAAGTAATCTTTTTCTTCTTTCCAGAGTTGCTCAAACAATGCAAAGTGATTTTTTGCCTCAAAATCACGCCTAATGAGTACAATAATTTTTGCATGCGTGTAGCAGAGTTCACTTTGACCAACAAACTCGTCTCTTAGGGCAATAAAATGCTCTTCTAGTTTATCAGAACTGCCATGAGTGTAATGAATAACACTTCCATCAATAAATATTTGTTTCTGTTCTAAAAAATTGTTTACTATTTGATCTGAAAGTTCTATTGCACCAGAGCGCCTTTTATGCCTACTAAGTGAGAACCATTTTTCAAATCTAGTTTTGTCTCTACGGCTCATTATTTTTTAACCTTTTACTTTTCCAAGAACTATCAATTAATGCACTTAAATAATACTTAATAATTGCAATAAGAGTTAGCAGATTAGCCTTAAATAAATCTTTCCAAAAGAAAGGTAAAGTTATTATTGTGCGAGTCAACCATGATGTTAGAGTATTAATCATAATTACAAGATGCAAGGTCAGCCTATTTAAACCTTTAGTATGTGCTTGAATAAAAACATGGCTAGACGTAACTACTTCTGATTTTGTAATAGCAGTAGTTTTTGGATTTCTTCTTGATGATCCCCCATGTGAGTGTTTAAGTTCAATATTGCGGAGAAGAGCAATTTGTTTTCCAAATTTTTTTGACTTTATGCATAAATCTGGGTCTTCATAGTACATCCAAAATTTACTTTCACTCCATTTTCCAATTTTCTTGAAAAAATCTTTTTTGATTAAAATAACTGAGCCTGCAACCCAATCTGGGTACCAAATTTTGTTATTTTCTGGGAAATTAATGGCTATTTTATGAGATAAAGCTAGTTTATATATTGCTCGAAGCCATCCTATGGTGAGCCATGGGCTTAGAAATGCAATCTCTCTTTCTCGCTTACCATTTGGATCAATCGTTCTACAAGAAGTTATTCCTATATTAGGGTGAGCCTTTGCAAAACTAAACATATCATCTATTGCAGGACTTCTAGTAAGAGTTACATCTGGATTTAAGAATAGTAAGTACTCACCTTTAGCATTATCTGCTCCTAGATTACAACCACTAGAAAAACCATAGTTGCCTTTATTAGCAATAAGCCTAATTGCATTGAATTGTTGCTGAAAGTTATTAAATTTACCATCTTGAGAGTCATTATCTACAACTATAATTTCATAACTTGTGTTTGGCTTGTATGTGTTAAATGATTCTATACACTTAGCTAAAACCTCCCAGCATTTATAATTGACAATAATTATTGATAAATCTATCTTATTCAATTGAATATTCCTTAAATAATCATTTGTGATATTTTTGTGAATACCACAAGTCCATTTCTTGACACAGAAAGAGCTTATATACTTTATGGAGTAGGTAAATTAATCATGATTTACCTCACTTTTGATTGCTTGAAACTCCCAAATTAAATGAGATTTTTTAATAAAATAAATGGTATAAAAAATATTTTTAAGAGTTTTTAAAAGCCACTTATCATTTCTAGTTTCTTGAGTTAATTTTATCCACTTAACCTTTCTGACAATTTTAAATTTTCCATTAAAGCCATACATGCGGGCTTTATACTTTGGACTCGTGAAATAAGTATGAGTTTTGTTGGTTATAAAATTAACATGAGTTGGGTCTACAAAAGCTTCATTTCTTGGGTATCCAGGGGTAATGGCGTAAAATATTCCACCTGGCTTTAATACTCTATAAATTTCATTCATAACATGAATAAATGGAAATACACCAGTATTACCAATAGTAGCCGTTCTTGGTACATGCTCTAAAAAATCAAATGCTGACACTGATTCAAAGCTTGAGTCAGGAAAGGGAAGTGCATCAAATATTACGTTACATTGATGATAGTTAAAATCATTTGTTTCTAGATCAATTATATCTACTCCATAAAGTTTGGAAGCATCAAAGGGGTTTCTTGGGTTTGAGTTACACCCAACATCTAAATGACTTGTATGTTGCATAATTTACTCAACCATTCCTTTATTTCTATCATCCTGTAATTTTTCCCACCACACTTTATTATTTAAATACCATTTGACTGTTTTTAAAATACCAGTATTAAAGTTTTCATCAGGACTCCATCTCAATGTCTTAAATATTTTGGAGGCATCAATTGCATATTTTAAATCGTGCCCCGGCCTATCATCAACAAAAGTAATAAGATTTTCATATTCACTGACACCTTCAATTTTACTTGGCTGTAATTCATCCAGTATTTGACAAACAGTTTTTATAACATTTATATTTTGCAGTGCATTATGACCACCAATATTATATGTTTCACCTGAACTTCCTGAAAGTGCAACTAAAAGAAGTGCTCTAGCATGATCATCAACATAAAGCCAATCTCTTACTTGTTTTCCATCTCCATATATTGGGATAGATTTCCCTTCCAGTGCATTTAAAATAGTAAGTGGTATGAGTTTTTCAGGAAATTGAAAAGGCCCATAATTATTAGAGCAGTTGGTAATCAGGGTAGGGAGTTTAAAGGTTCGATGCCATGCGCGAACTAAATGATCCGAGCTAGCTTTGGAAGCTGAATAAGGGGAGCTAGGCGCATAAGATGTTTTTTCGGTAAAGAATGCGTCTGATTGATTTAAATCACCATAAACTTCATCAGTTGACACATGGTGAAAACGAAAATTATCTTTCTTAATACTATTTTTTAATTCAGACCAGTAATTTCTGGCTTGTTCAAGTAAAACATAGGTTCCAAAAATATTAGTTTGCATGAATTCATCTGGGGCGTTAATTGATTTATCAACATGAGTTGAAGCAGCAAGATGGATAACTATATCAGGGTAATACTTTTCAAATATTTTTTTTATTTCAGCAACATTACAAATATCTGTCTGTTCGAATGAGTATCTTTCATTTCTTTCTATCTCTGATAAAGACTCTAAGTTTCCTGCATAGGTTAACTTGTCAACATTAATAACATGATGATTAGTATGATTAATAATATGACGGATTAAGGCAGATCCAATAAAGCCTGCTCCACCAGTTATTAAAAACTTTTTCACTGAGAGTTTATACCTTGAAGTAAAGTTTTAGAGATATTGTCAATATCTTCAAAACTTAGGTTCAAGTGCAGGGGTAAAGACAGTATATTTTTAGAAAAATACTCTGATTTTGGTAATTTTGATTTAGCATAAAAAACCTCATAGTCAGTATTTTGACGATAGTGAACACCTGGGAAAATCTTATTAGCTGTCAAATAATCTATCAGTTCCTTTCGGCAATCAACTACTACTTGAAAGATATGTCTTGATGTAAGCTCTGACTCATGCTCAATGTAATCAACTTTGCCTTTTAAGTTATCTATATACCGACTTGTCAAATCTCTTCTATATTGATTATCCTCATCTAAATACCTTAGCCCAACTATTCCTAGAGCTGCCATTATTGAGTTTCCATGGTATTTGTAGCCTACTTGGTCTATGTTATAGTCCCATTTATAGGAGCAAGCATCGCTTCGAGAAAAGGTATCTTTATTAATTCCTAGCCAAGACAGTTTTCTAGCTTTTTTATCATCATCTTCGTTATTAAAGCAAATCATGCCACTATCAGCTGTTGGCAGGTTTTTAACTGCTTGAAAAGAAAAAATACTGACATCAACATCAAAACCAACATGTCTGTTACCAATATAACTTCCAGACATATGTGCAGCATCAAGAATAATTATTAAGTTATTTGCTCTGGCAATATTGATAATTTCAATCAAATTTTTCGTGTTTCCGCCTATTCCAACAAAAATAATAGCTTTAGTTTTATTGCTTATTTTTTCTTTGACTGATTTAGGGTTTAAGTTCAACGAATCATCGATATCTGCAAAACAAGGCTGAAGGTTTTCATAGATAATAGAGTGATTAGTAGATATAAATGTAAATGGGGTTGTTATAATTTGATCATCATCTTGCCAAGCATGTTTTTCTTTTAATATCTTAACTGCAAGATGCAAGCCTGCAGTAGCAGAGTTTAAAAAATGGGCGTTATCTAGGCCAGTATAGGTTTTCCATTGATCTTCAAACTCAATAGTTTTATACCCCATGCCTGTCCAGCCAAGATCAAGACATTCTTTTATTTCAGATAGGCATTCATCTACTCTAAATTTGGGCTTCAATACTTGAATGTTTTTCATATAATATACTTAATTAAAAATTTTTTTCTATCTTATTTAACGAAGGTAGCTGTCTATCTTTGTTTGAAATTTGTAACATTTCATAAGGCATACCCCAATTAATATCTAACTGTTTATCATCAAAAGAAATACCCCTGTCATGGGTTTTTGAATAGTAATTATCCACCTTGTATGAAAATGTTGCAGTGTCAGTTAGCGCTACAAACCCATGAGCAAAGCCATATGGAATAAATAGTTGATGTTTATTCTGTGCTGTTAATTCCACAGACACATACTGACCAAAGGTAGGGCTTGATTTACGTATATCAACTGCTACATCCATTACACTACCCTCAATTACTTTTACTAGTTTAGCTTGAGTGAAGGGCTTTAGTTGATAGTGAAGGCCTCGAAGTACACCTTTAGTAGATTTGGACTCATTATCCTGTACAAAGTTAACTTTGTATCCAATAGCCTCTTCAAGCAAATCTTGTCTAAAAGTTTCTATAAAGTAGCCCCTATTATCACCATGTATAGTGGGTTCAATTAGTATCACATCTGCAATTGACTGAGGAACAAACTTCAACTGATTTCCTCTGCACGCTTAAGTAAGTATTTCCCATATTGATTCTTAGCTATGGGTTGAGCTAGCTTTATAAGTTGCTCTTTATTAATATAGCCTTTTTCAAAAGCAACCTCTTCTATACATGCTACTTTAAGGCCCTGTCTTCTTTCAATGATTTCAATAAAGGTTGAAGCCTCTAATAAACTCTCATGAGTTCCTGTATCCAGCCAAGCATAACCTCTACCCATAAGCTCAACTGTGAGACGCTCTTCACTTAAATACATCTGATTAACTGTAGTAATTTCTAATTCACCTCTATAAGATGGTACAACTTCAGCAGCTTTCTTAATGACATCATTAGGGTAGAAGTAAAGACCAGTTACTGCGTAGTTACTTTTAGGATTTACTGGTTTTTCTTCAATGCTAAGTGCTTTACCAGTGATATCAAATTCAACCACTCCATAGCGTTCAGGATCTTTAACGTGATAACCAAAGACAGTGGCCATGTTTTTATCTTTAGCATGAGAAACAGCATTTGCCAGTAAATCAGTCATACCCTGACCATAATAAATATTATCACCAAGAATCAAGCAAGTATCATCATCACCAATAAAATTTTTGCCCAAGATAAATGCTTGAGCTAAGCCATCTGGAGAAGGTTGTACTTCATAGCTAAATTTCATACCAATATCACTTCCACTACCTAGTAGTTGCTGAAATTTTGGTAAGTCTTCAGGAGTAGATATAATCAAAACTTCTTGAATTCCAGCCAGCATTAAAACTGACAATGGGTAATAAATCATTGGCTTATCATAAATAGGTATTAACTGCTTAGATATAGATTTAGTTATGGGATATAGTCTAGTACCAGAACCACCAGCAAGGATAATTCCCTTCATTTCAGATTTTTTTCCTTTATTCATTATTGATCCAATAGTCTTTAATCCATGGAGATGGTTTTATATGTCGATACCACTTTCCGCTATGCCCTTTAATTGCCTCTGGTGGATTGGGTAAGCCATGGAATAAAATGACTCTGGCTCCCTTAGGTATTGATGGCGCTAAAAACCAAGATTTAAGCCAGGATGGACAACATTTATACTTAAAACTTGGTACCCAGTCATCTGGCCAGAACTCTAACTTATTGAGCTTATTAATTTCACGTGACAAATAGGCTTGTTCATGTCGCACTTCATTTTTTACTTTTTCAGAATTTTTCTCAAAATAGTTTAGAATCTGAGGATATTTTCCAATTTCAAATCGAAATACTGAGGAGTTTCCCTCTCTTTTCTTCAATTTTTTTTTGTCATGCGCAATTAAGAAATTACCAGGTCGATTAAAGAATACATCAAGATTTCCAACAATTACTACGTCTAAATCAAGAAAAAGTGTAGGTCCTGAAAGCCCTCCAAAATCTTTTTTAAATACAGTAAGCTTCCTCCATCCTCGCTCGGGAGATTTAGGTGGGAGTTCAAGTTCTGGGAGTTCCTGGATTTCTACTTCAGGTCTAATGCCCTCACTATTTTCCGTGAAACATACAAATCTAAACTTAGTATCCATATTTCTTGACACCATTGCATATAAACGGTTTACATATATGGGGGAGAATTTATTACCCCATTTCATACAAATAATATTCATTGGTTGATTAATAATTTTTCATATGGATTTCAATAATTTATAAGGCTATTTTTTCTAAATAAGCTTAATTATAGAGCATCATTAATTAATAAACACAAATAAGGCAAACAATAAAAATATATTTATTTAAAGTAATATTTATAGAAAGATTTTATAGATGAAAAAAGAATGTTCATTTATTGAACATTATTAAAATACATGATAAAATAATTGGTTAAATAGCTTCGTAAATTTATTTTTATTTTGCTGTGGTAGCATGTTTATTATTTAATTTATAAAGATATTTCCTGAACCTAATGAACAATAAAGATATCCACCTTGAACTACTTCTTAAATTAGAATTAAATCCTGGTTATACTCAAAGAGAGCTTTCAAAAGAAATGGGAGTAAGTTTGGGTAAGGTAAATTATTGTATAAAAAAATTGATTGAAAGGGGCTGGGTAAAATTATCAATCTTCCGTCATAATCCTAATAAAGCAAGCTATATTTATCTACTTACCCCTAAAGGAATTGAGCAGAAGGCAAGATTTATTTTTGCATTTCTAAAAATAAAGCTTGAAGAATATGAGGTATTAAATCTTGAAATTAGTAAATTAAAGCAAGAAGCTGCAAAATTAGAGTTTAAACAAAAATAGATGTCGATTCTAGAAAAAAATTTTATTGCACAACTTCCTTTAAAAGCTTTGTTTAAACTTCTTTGGTTTCACATAAGTAAACGTCGTCGAGGTCAATTTGCACTTTTGCTTGGGCTAACCATATTAAGCTCGATTGCTGAAGTAGTCAGTTTAGGGGCAGTATTGCCGTTTATTGGAATAATTATCCAGCCAGAAAAAGTATTTTCATCTCCTTGGCTGTCAAGTTTATTAGAAATATTTAATATTGAGACAGCATCAGAACTTGTATTGCCACTTACTATATGCTTTGCAATTGCTGCATTAATTGCTGGCGGATTGCGAATATTATTGCTATGGGTGAGTGTTCGCCTCAGCCTTGCAACAGGTGCTGATATTGGTACTGATGTTTATTTCAAGACACTACACCAAGATTATCAGGTACATATTGAGCGAAGTAGTAGTGAAATTATCAGTGGTATTACTCAAAAAGTAAGTATAGGCACAGGTGTCTTAATTTCTTTGGTCTTTGTTGTTACTTCAGGGATACTATTTATGACAATTATGACAACATTGATTGTGTTGGATCCAGTAATAGCCACCCTTGCTGCAGCTAGTTTTGGTTCAGCTTATATTATTATTGCCTGGTTTACTCGAAGTAGGTTAGTCAGAAACAGTGAATGCATTGCTGAAGAGAATGTTCAGGTAGTCAAAGCTCTCCAAGAAGGGCTTGGTGCAATTAGAGATGTTTTGCTTGATGGCTCACAAAAGGTTTACTTGAGTGTTTATCGTCAAGCAATTCTTAAGCTTCAGCGTGCTAATGGTGAAAATACCTTTATTAACCAGGCGCCACGTTATATGATGGAATCATTGGGTATGGCGCTGATTGCCATTTTTGTATTAGCCTTAAGCCGTCGCCCAGAGGGAGTGATATCAGCTTTACCTTTGTTGGCAGTTTTGGCTCTAGCTGCTCAACGCTTGTTACCTCTGATGCAGCAACTTTATGGTAACTGGTCAGTTATTATGGGCAGTAAAGCAGCACTGGCTGACATGCTTACTCTGCTTGAGCAACCTTTACCAGTATGGGCCTATCAGCCTAATCCTGAGCCTTTAGTTCTTAAACAGTCTATTATTTTTGATAATGTAAGTTTTCGTTATAATAGCAATACTCCTTGGGTACTTAAAGATATCAATTTGAAAATATCAAAAGGTGCGCGAATTGGAATTATTGGTACTACAGGTAGTGGGAAAAGTACAATGCTTGACTTATTAATGGGACTGCTTGAACCAACAACTGGAGTGATTTTGATTAATGGACAGTTAGTAAGTCAGGGTCACCAGCGCTCATGGCAGCGTTCAGTTGCTCATGTTCCACAAAATATCTTCCTGGCTGACTCTACAATTGCAGAGAATATTGCGTTTGGAGTCACTCCAGATATGATTGATATTGAGCGAGTTAGAAAGGCGGCACAGCAAGCTCAAATTTCAGATTTTATTGAAAGTAAAAAAGAATCATATGATGCCATTGTAGGTGAGCGTGGAGTTCGCCTTAGTGGAGGTCAGCGTCAGAGAATAGGAATTGCAAGAGCCTTATACAAGCAAGTTACTGTTTTAGTTTTTGACGAAGCCACGAGTTCGTTGGATAATGAAACTGAGCAAGCTGTAATAAAAACCATTGAAGAGCTCAGTAAAGAGTTAACACTCTTTATTGTTGCGCATCGTCTTACCACTCTTAAAAGTTGCACACAGATTATAGAGATAGAAGAAAATGGTATTAAGCGCATCTGCAGTTATAAAGATATTCAAAACTAATCAATAAAGCAGCTAAATTAATTAATATACTTAGATAAATTTATGAAAACTAATTCAACTATTCTAGTTACAGGTGCCGATGGTTTCATCGGTTCACATCTTACAGAAATGCTTATTTATAAAGGCTATAAGGTTAAAGCTCTTGCACAATACAACTCATTAAACAGTTGGGGCTGGTTAGAAGAAATAAATTGTCTTGATCAGGTGGAGGTTTTAACTGGCGATATTCGTGATTCACACTACTGCAAGCATATTATGCAAGGAGTTGATATTGTATTTCATCTAGCAGCTCTAATTGCCATTCCTTACTCTTATTTAGCACCAGATAGTTATGTAGATACAAATATTAAAGGCACGCTAAATATCTGTCAAGCAGCTAATGAAAATGGCAATGTTCGAGTAATACACACCTCAACTAGTGAGGTTTATGGAACTGCCCAGTATGTCCCTATTGATGAAAAACACCCTCTTCAGGCTCAGTCTCCCTATAGCGCAAGTAAGATTGCTGCTGATGCAATGGCTATGAGTTTTTATAACTCGTTTGAACTTCCTGTGACAATTGTACGTCCCTTTAATACATATGGCCCTCGACAGTCAGCCAGAGCAGTTATTCCAACAATCATCACACAAATTGCAAGCGGCATGAGTGAAATCAAATTAGGGGATATTTCACCAACTCGTGATTTCAACTATGTTGAAGATACCTGTCGTGGTTTTGTCGCACTGGCTGAATCAGAGCAGGCAATTGGCCAGACTATTAATCTTGGTTCCAATTTTGAAATCAGTATTGCAGATACTTTAAATATAATCAAAGAATTAATGGCAAGCGATGTAAATTTCATTAGTGATTCACAACGTATCCGTCCAGAGAAATCAGAGGTTTTCCGCCTATGGTGTGATAACACAAAAATTAAGCAATTAACCGGCTTCAAACCACAAGTTGATCTTCGAGAAGGGCTTCAGAGGACTATTGATTGGTTTACAGATAGTCAGCGCCTAGAATTTTATAAAGCTGGCATTTATAATGTATAGTTCATTTGTAAAATTCGTGCAAGAGCTCTATGGCACAAAAGAGCCAATTTCACTCCATTCACCTAGATTCGAGGGAAACGAAAAGCGTTATCTTCTTGAAACTATCGATTCTTCTTTTGTTTCTAGTGTTGGAGAATTTGTTAATCGATTCGAACAATCAGTAGCTGAATATACAGGATCAAATTATGCTATTGCTACTATTAATGGAACATCTGCTCTGCATATTGCTCTCAAGCTAGCTGGAGTAGAGCCTGGGACAGAGGTCATTACCCAGTCATTTACCTTTATCGCTACGTGTAATGCTATACGTTATTGTAATGCAATACCAATATTTGTAGATGTAGATTCAAAAACACTGGGATTATCGCATCAAAGTCTACAGACTTTTCTTGAATCACATGCTGAGATTCGTGATGATGGTAATTGCTGGAATAAGACAACAAACCGAAGAATTTCTGTTTGCCTACCAATGCATTCTTTCGGATTTCCCGCTGAATTAGATCATCTAAATAAGCTGTGTAGCCAATATAATATCGTACTGGTCGAAGATGCAGCTGAGTCACTTGGTAGTTTCTACAAGGATCAGCATACTGGAACTATTGGAAAAATTGCTATTATCAGTTTTAATGGAAATAAAATTACCACCACTGGTGGTGGAGGTATTATATTAACTAGTGATCCAGAGATTGCAAGACGAGCTAAACACATTACCACAACTGCAAAAATACCTCACCAGTGGAATTTTGTGCATGATGATGTGGGCTACAACTATCGCTTACCCAATCTAAATGCCGCATTGGGTTTGGCACAGATGGAGTCATTACCTAAATATCTGAAGCAAAAGCGTACAATTGCAGAACAATATCAGCAGTGGGGAAAGGATAATGGAGTGCAATTCTTGAAAGAGCCTAAGAATACTCAGTCTAATTATTGGTTGAATGCGCTTTTAACTGAAAGTAAGGAAGAGCGAGATCAGTGGCTCTCAAAGACCAATGAGATGGGTGTTATGACTCGTCCAGCTTGGACCCCGATGCATCAACTTCTAATCAATCAAGATTGTATAACTTCCGACCTATCAACGACTGAGTGGTTATTCGATCGACTAATCAATGTACCAAGTAGTGTTAATATAAAATAATGAGTAATTTACGAAAAATCTGCGTAGTAACTGGAACAAGAGCTGAATATGGACTGCTCTACTGGTTGATGAAAAAGATTCAAGCCACTGATGGACTTGAACTCCAAATCATTGTCACTGGGGCGCATCTCTCTCCCGAGTTTGGCTTAACTTATCAACAGATTGAAAGTGATGAGTTTTTAATTAGTAAGAAAATCGAGATGCTTCTCTCATCTGATACAGAGGTAGGTATAACTAAATCTATGGGGATTGGAATGATTGGAATGGCAGATGCGTTAAATGACCTCAGTCCAGATATTTTAGTTATACTCGGAGACCGTTATGAGGTTTTTGTATCTGCATGTGCGGCAACTGTTGCAAGAATACCCATTGCGCATCTCCATGGAGGGGAGTCCACAGAAGGAGCATTTGATGAGTCATTTCGCCATTCCATAACAAAGATGTCACATCTACATTTCACTGTTGCGAAAAAATATAGAAACCGTGTCATTCAGTTAGGGGAATTACCAGAACATGTATTTAATTTTGGAGCAATTGGGATTGATAATATCTTACGGCTGCCATTAATGGACAGAAATGAATTTCAAAAGGCAATTGATTTTAAATTAGGTGTAAAAAATATTCTAGTTACATTTCATCCTGTGACATTAGAAAATGCAACTGCTGAAAATCAATTTCAGTCACTACTAGATGTTTTACGTGAAGAGTTGGATATAAATATTATCTTTACAAAAGCAAATGCTGATACTAAGGGCCGTATAATAAATATCATGATTGATCGTTTTGTTTCTGAAAATCCCTTACGTTCAGTCAGTTTCATCTCAATGGGCCAGTTACGTTATCTCTCTGCATTACAATTTGTAAATGGTGTAGTAGGAAATTCATCGAGTGGTTTGTTAGAAGCGCCAAGCTTTAAGATTGGTACTATCAATATTGGTGATCGACAGCAAGGGAGAATTAAGGCGGAAAGTGTAATCGATTGTCGACCAGATTACATTAGCATTCAAAAAGCAGTAAAAAAGCTTTTTTCAGATGAGTTTTGTAAGAAAGTCATGTTGGGAAATAATCCATACGGTAATGGTGGAGCTTCAGATAAAATTGTAACAGTACTTAATGAGGTTTTGTTAGATGGCATTTTGAAAAAGTCTTTTTATGATATTGATATAGAGTCTATGCCTGAAAAATAAATGAGCCTATTATGTATATATTATTTATTACTCCCATTTTATAAAGAGATTATATGAAACCTGTTTATATCATCGCAGAAGCGGGCGTAAATCATAATGGAAGTCATGAGATGGCCTTTAGATTAGTTGATGCTGCTGTTCAGGCAGGAGCTGATGCTGTTAAATTTCAGACATTTAAAGCAGAAAAATTGGTTACAAAAAATTCACAAAAAGCTAATTATCAGAAACAATCCACTGGAGATGAGTCACAATTTACCATGCTAAAGCAGCTAGAATTGGCGCATGATACACATCATAAATTAGCAAAATATTGTCGGAAAAATTTTATAGATTTTCTTTCTTCTGCCTTTGATTCAAAGAGTTTGAATTTTCTTGTTAAAGATATTGGGTTAAGTAGACTCAAAATTCCTTCAGGAGAAATTACTAATGGCCCACTATTGTTAGAGCATGCGCTCACAGGGTGTGATTTGATTTTGTCAACTGGGATGACAACAATGAGCGAAGTTGAAAATGCCCTAGGTGTTCTGGCTTTCGGACTTATGAATTCCAGTAATTCACATATTGAACCATCCAGAGCAGCTTTTCAGGATGCATACTCTTCAGAAGAAGGTAGACGACTTTTGAAAAAGAAAGTTACTTTGTTACATTGCACAACGGAATATCCTGCACCAATAATCGAGATAAATCTTAATGCTATGTTGACAATGCGTAGTATATTTGACCTTAAAGTTGGTTATTCTGATCATAGTGAAGGGATCACAATACCTACTGCTGCAACTGCTCTAGGGGCTATAATGATTGAAAAGCATTTTACTCTGGATAGAAAATTGCCAGGCCCAGACCATAAAGCATCTTTAGAACCGAAAGAGTTGAAGTCTATGGTTGATGCGATTAGAGTCGTTGAGCTTGCTCTTGGTAATGGTAAGAAAGAGGTTACGCCATCGGAGTTAAATAATCAGGATATTGTTAGAAAAAGTTTGGTTGCGAGTAGAGAAATTAAAAAAGGTGAAATATTTGATGAAAGTAACATTGAAATAAAGCGTCCTGGAACTGGAGTAAGTCCAATGCTCTATTGGAATTATCTAGGTGAGAAAGCTACTAAGAGTTTAAACCCTGATCAACCATTATGAGTGATCACTCATTACCTTTATTAGTTCTGGGCGCAGGTGGACATGCGAAGGTGTTGATTGAAATTTTTCAATTAAATCAGCAAAAAGTTATTGGAATTATTACTCCTGATCTTCATATTGAGGATATTTTTGAAGGATTGAATATAATTGGGGATGACACTGCAATTGATAAGTATGATCCTACTAAGATTCTTTTGATCAATGGTCTTGGAGCAATTCCTGGTAATCGACAGCGATGGAATCTTTCTGATGTAATGCGAAAAAAAGGATTTAAATTTGATAATGTGATTCATCCAAATTCAATTATTGCCAAAGATGTTATACTCGCTGAAGGCGTCCAACTGATGGCTGGTTCAATCATTCAGCCTGGTTGTAAGATTGGCCAAGATAGTATTATTAATACTGGTGTAAAGATAGATCATGATTCAAGTATTGGCTTTAAATGCCATATAGCCCCTGGGGTTACGCTCAGTGGAGGTGTTCATATAGGAAACAATGTACATATAGGTACTGGGGTCCAAGTGATACAAGGGATTCAAGTTGGAGACCATTCTGTAATAGCTTCAGGGACAACAGTTTATAAAGATGTCCCAAGTGGTGTAATGGTGCGGCAGAATGCGAAAATAGTAATGGAAAAAATTAAAGGTTAAAAAATGTTCAATTGGAAAAAAACTATTCTTAACCAATCTGCTTCGATTAAAGAAGCTATTCAGGTTCTAAATGATGAGGCACTGCATATTGTTTTAGTAGTGGATGATGCTCAAAAACTTATAGGCACAGTTACAGATGGTGATATTCGTCGTGGTTTAATGCTTCACTTAACATTGGATACAATTGTATCCGAAATAATGTTCACCGAACCTACAGTGGCGGGAGTAAATGATGGACATAAATATATACTTCAGAAGATGAATGAGCTTGGAATAATGCAGATTCCTATAGTTGATGCAGGTGGAAAGATTGTAGGGCTGGAGACACTTCAAATTCTCCAAGAAAAAAAGAGGAGCGATAATCCAGTTGTTCTCATGGCGGGAGGTTTTGGAAAGCGTTTAGAAGATTTGACAGAGCATATTCCAAAACCAATGCTCAATGTTGGTTCACAGCCTATTCTGGAGATCATTCTCAAGCAGTTTATTGATGCTGGATTCCATCATTTCTTTATTTCTACACATTTCAAGGCAAAAATCCTACAAGATCATTTTGGTGATGGAAGTGATTGGGACGTTTCAATTCAATATATCCATGAGGAAAAACCTTTAGGTACTGCTGGTGTATTAGGACTATTGCCAAAAAATCTTCCTAATTTACCAATTATATTGATGAATGGAGATCTTCTGACTAAAGTTGATTTTCTGGAGTTATTGTCTTTCCATCGAGAAAATGATGGTGATGCAACTATATGTGGAAGAGAACATAGTTTTCAAGTACCTTATGGTGTGATTAAAATGGAAGGGCATTGTATAAAAAATATTGTTGAAAAACCAGTACATAAATTTTTCATCAATTCTGGGATTTATGTATTGAATCCAGATTTTATTAGTATGATTGATGTGGGTAGTTATCTTGATATGCCTCAACTCTTAAGTTTAAGAATTAACGAAAATAAAAAAATTAACATGTTTCCACTTCATGAGTACTGGCTGGATATTGGTCAGAAAGAGCAGTTTAATCAGGCACAGATTGACATCCAAGAGGTTTTCAAGTGATAGAGCGTATTCTTTTTTTTGGATTAGGCAGTGAGGTAGGACGATATCTTCAGTTTCTGAACTATAGTGAATGGAGGAAGTTGTCAGTTTCCAAAAATGATTGCTTCAGTGATATTAGAAAAGCAACTGATTTTTTACTTCAGAAAGAAATTATTATTACTTCAGTTAAATTTTATATCAGCACTGTTGTTCATCATTATCAATTATGAGATGCTGAAATGGATTTAGTTGCATTTATATTTGCTCGTGGTGGTTCAAAAGGATTGCCAGGAAAGAATATTCGATTACTTAATGGTAAGCCATTAATTAGTCTTGCAATTGAGCAAGCAAAGGCAGTTAAATTGATTAAGCGAGTAATTGTGTCGACAGATTCTGAAGAAATTGGAGAGGTTTCCAGAGAGTATGGTGCAGAAGTGCCATTTATACGGCCACCAGAATTAGCAAAGGATAATAGTCCAGAGTGGATGGCATGGAGGCATGGGCTTGCCTATCTTCAAGAGATGGAGGGCAAGCTTCCTGATGTTATGATTTCAGTTCCTGCTACTGCTCCCCTGAGATCTTCATTAGACATCGAAAACTGTATAAATGAATATATAAAAGGTGACACAGATGCAGTTATCACCATTACAGATGCACATCGAAATCCATACTTTAATATGGTAAAAACTAATTCAGACGGAACAGTAGGACTAGTTAATCCTGTTCAATCAAATATAGAGCATCGACAAGATGCTCCTGAGGTATTTGATATGGCAACAGTATGTTATGTTTTGAATCCCAAATTTGTGTTCTCACATAAAAGTGTTTTTGAAGGAAGGGTGAAGGCAGTTTATGTTCCACCTGAAAGAGCAATAGATATTGATACTCTATTGGATTTTCAGATTGCGGAATGCCTGTTAAAAATACGAGAGCAAAATCAATAAAAGATAGTAAAATCGATAAAAAAGATGAAGAAGCGAATTAAATTATGAATTATAAAGGTCTTTTTGACTTGCAAAATAAGACGGCAGTTGTAACAGGTGGCGTAGGGATTTTAGGGCAACATTTTTGTTCTGGTCTTGCAGAATCAGGTGCAAATGTAGTGGTAGTTGATCTTCTTACTGATAAAGCTCATAATTTTGCAGAAGTTCTTACAGAGAAATATGGAGTAAAAGCGATTGGTTATGGCTGCGATGTGTCAGATCCAATATCTGTTCAAACTATGGTTAAAGATGTAGTTACAGAGTTTGGAGAAATAAATATCCTACATAATAATGCTGCAGGAAAATCAGATGATTTAGATGCTTTCTTTGCGCCTTTTGAGGAATATACTTTAAACCAATGGCGAAAGATTATGGCCGTCAATTTAGATGGTATGTTTTTGGTTGTGCAGGCAGTTGGAAAGCAAATGGTTAAACAAGGAAAGGGTGGTAGTATCATTCAGACAGCATCAATATATGGCGTAATGGCTCCTGATCATCGAATATATGAAGGCTCTTTTTATCTTGATCGGGAGATCAACACCCCTGCAGCATATTCTGCGTCTAAGGCCGCAATTGTTGGATTATCAAAGCACTTGGCAACTTACTGGGCAAAAGAGAAGATTCGAGTTAATACTTTAACGCCAGGAGGAACAGAGAGTGGGCAGAATGAGGAGTTTAAGAGGCGATATTCGGATCGAATTCCAATGGGTCGTATGGCAAATTCGGGTGAAATGGTTGGTGCTTTATTGTATTTATCATCAGATGCTTCAAGCTATGTTACTGGTCAAAATATTATTATTGATGGTGGCCTTGATTGCTGGTGATAATATATTGTTTTAGTTGATATATATTTAACAAGTTTTATATTTTCCTTGATAATCTAACATGCTAATGAATCATACTAAGAAATATATTTTTCCACAAGTTAGGATTGAAAAGTGACGGATAAAAAAATACTCTATGTAGTGCATTGTGTTGATACAGAAGGACCATTGCATGAAACACTAAATGCAACCTTTAAAAGACTTGAGTCAATATTTGGAATAAAGCTTGAGGCAAGCCAAAAAAATTTATCACGCATCCAAAATAAAGAGATTAATTTATTTGGTAAAGAAGATGAAGTTGCAAAATGTTTTTCACCAGAGCTACTTAAATATAATAGCAATTGGACTGAACTTGAGGATATGCTAAATAATCTATTGTCTGTTAGTTTTCGCAGGAAGCATCTTGATGACTTTGGAAATGGCTGGGTATATTCATGGCACTGTATGGATCATATTGGCTATAAAGATAATCCACGACATAAAGATATTGGTTATGGAAATATTTTTAGGTTTTATAAGTCAAAATTAAAAAAATCTGGTAGCTTGCATGATGAGCTAAATTGGCATTTTCATCCATTATCATTGACCAAAAGTGCACTGCATTGCGCGACAAGTTACCTTAATAGCTATGATGTATTATTGCAAATTTTATGTCGCCGAATTATTGATAATAAATGGTTTCCTGTTGTAAATCGACCTGGATTTCATTCAGAACGACCTGATTCGCACGCATTTTTGGAGCAATGGATTCCATTCGACTATGCAAATCAGTTTGATGAGCAGAGGAATGACCAGCCAGACATCAATAATGGTCGTTTTGGAGACTGGTCAAGGGCTCCAAAAACTTGGCGAGGATATCATCCAAGCCATGATGATTATCAGTCTGAAGGAAATTGTCACCGAATAATTTTTAGATGTTTGAATGTTGGAACACGAATCCGTAAATTGAAACAAAATCATGTTAAAGAGGCATTTAAAGAAGCTAGAGAGAATGGCTCTGCTATTCTCTCTTTTGCAGATCATGACTTTCGAGATATGCGAAATGATATTAACCAAGTTCAAAAAATGCTGCGTAATGTTAAAAAAGAATTTCCTGATGTTTTAATTCGTTATTCAGGCGCGGAAGCAGCGGCGAAATCAATGCTTAATAATTCTGATGATGCAGGACCTAAATTAAATGTGGTTTTAGAAAAAAATAGGCTTTTTATAGAGGTTTGTAATGGCCAAATATTTGGTCCTCAACCTTTCTTAGCAATTAAAACTAAGAATGGAGATTATTATCATGATAATCTTGATGTCATAGAGCCCAGAAAAAAGTGGGTTTATACCTTGGATGAGCAAACATTGGAAGTTGAAGATGTAGAAAAAATTGGTATTGGAACTGCAGGTGCTTTTGGAGGCTCCTTTGTCTCGATTTTGAAGCCTTAACTGAATCTAACAAATAAAAAGTGTATCAATAAAAATGATTACTATTAAAAAAAATATCTTGTTGTACTGGGTTGTTGGAATTTTAATTGTAATTGCTTCTGCTAGAGGTTTTTTAATAATTCATTTTGATTTTCCATCAAGTCTTGTATATAAATTGTCTGCAATTTGCCTTACCTTCTTGGCTTTATATGGATTTTTAAAAAAAGGTCTTTATGTAACCCGTGATTTTGTATTGTTGAGAAATATTCTTCTGATTAATATGATTTTAGGAGGGGTTAATATTGCTATTGATATCATACTAGGTAATAATTTTACATTAAATGACTATATTTCTTTATATTATCTTTTTTTTGCTCCTTATGCTATTTTTTTATTCCTAACAATTCCTTCTAATTACTTAAAGTGGGTAATAATAATAATATCTATATTAATAAGTTATTCTGTCATTGATAATTTTTTATCGACACAAAGTGGGGAAGCGGGTATTCTGAGTGTCAAAGACTACAACTTAAAACTTCGTTCTAGTTTTAGTGGAGCTTTAAGTAGATCTGGCATTTACTTTCGTGCATCTGGCTACACAGGAAACTACCATGATTCAGCTAATATATTAGGAATGGTAGCAGTATTTTTTAGTACTACTTTTATTATTAATAGAGGAATAGGAAATTTTGCTTTATTTATTATTTCTATGCTTGCGCTTTCACTAACGCAAAGTGCTGCAAACATTATTATATTTATTTTTGTCATTTTATCTTCTACTTGCTACGTCTTTTTAAAAAACAGAAATATTGTAGTGTTTTTGTATATTGTAATTGGGGCCATTCTTACAACAATTGTTATTTTAAACTTTTGGGATACAGTTACCATATTTTTTAACCGTGCGACTAGTAATGAAAGCTGGGGTAGTGATGGTATGTTAACTCAACTTGATTCGGAATCATTAATATCTGCAATTCCGTATATGATTACTGGGCATGCTCGAGCTCTAGGGAGCCCTTCTTTTAATAATGAAGTAGCTCTATATGGCCAGGTCCTTCAATTAGGCTTTATTCATGCAATCATTTTCTTTTCTTTACTTCTTTATCCCTTCTGGGCATATAAAAGACTAAAGTCAATCTGTTATGATGCAGTGCCTGCTCTAACTGCTATTGCCTTTGGGTTCTTATCATTAGCTCATTATGGATCATTATTTAGGGTAACAAGTATTTACCTTTTCTTTGTTTTTTATAGTATTGCGTTAATTAAAATACATAGAGCAGGAATTTTTAGCGCTAGAAAATTGTAGTTTTAATAAAAAAGTTGTTTATAAAGATTTTAAGAAAATACTGTAAAATAATCATATATTTAATTAATTTTTATGATTTTAAGGAATTCTAATGTTTGAGAACTCAACAATCCTTGTAACAGGTGGTACAGGATCATTTGGCCATGCTTTTTTGAGAATGACATTGTCTAGATACAATCCTAAGAAGATAATTATCTTTTCGCGTGATGAAATGAAACAGTGGGAGATGGCAAAACTTTTTACTGATGACCGTGTCCGTTTTTTTATTGGCGATGTGCGAGATAAGGATCGACTTCATCGAGCATTAAATGGGGTTGATTACGTTGTTCATGCTGCTGCGACTAAAATAGTTCCAACAGCTGAATATAACCCATTTGAATGTATCAAAACAAATATCAACGGAGCGATGAATCTCATTGATGCATGTATCAATCAAAATATTAAGGGAGTTGTTGCACTTTCTACTGATAAGGCAAGTAGTCCAGTCAATCTCTATGGCGCAACTAAATTAGCATCAGATAAAATGTTTGTTGCTAGTAATTCTTATGTCGGTGATAACCACTGCAAATTTTCTGTAGTGCGTTATGGCAATGTTATGGGCTCTAGAGGGTCTGTTATTCCTTACTTCTTATCTATTAAGAAAAATGGCATCCTCCCAATCACTGATGCTCGGATGACAAGGTTTATGATCTCTCTAGATGAAGCAGTTGAACTAGTCTGGCATGCCTTTGATGATATGGTTGGAGGTGAGGTTTATGTTAAAAAGATTCCATCAATGAAGGTTACGGATTTGGCCTATGTTATTTCTCCTGAAGCAAAACAAGATATTATTGGAATTCGTCCTGGAGAAAAACTTCATGAACAGATGATTGGTGAAGAAGACTCTTTTTACACCTATGAATATCCTAAATATTATAAGGTTCTTCCTGCAATCCATCAGTGGAGTAAGGATGCAAACCGAATAAAGGATGGTAAAAAAGTGCCTGAGGGTTTCATTTATTCTAGTGACAAAAATATTGAGTGGATGAGTAACGATAATCTTCAAGCTTGGATTGATAAAAATCAAGAAGTAATTGGAGAGATCTGATCCATAGTATGATTCCAAATGGTTGCCAAGATATAACTCAAGCAGATATTGATGCTGTAGAAGTAATTCTGAAATCTGATTATCTTACACAAGGCCCTACTGTTCCAAAATTTGAACAAACAATAGCGTCACATGTTGGAGCTAACAATGCAGTTGCTGCCAATAGTGCAACCTCTGCACTGCATATTGCTTGTCTAGCTCTAGGATTAACTCACGGTGATTGGCTTTGGACATCGTCAATTACCTTTGTTGCCTCAGCTAATTGTGGATTATACTGTGGAGCCAAAGTTGATTTTGTTGACATTAATCCGCAGACCTATAACCTTTGTCCTAAGTCTCTTGAAGAGAAATTAATTTTAGCAGCAAAAAAAAATATCCTCCCAAAAGTCGTTGTGGCAGTTCATCTTTGTGGTCAATCCTGTGATATGCAGACCATCCATGTTTTATCTAAACGCTTTGGCTTTAAAATAATAGAAGATGCATCACATTGTATAGGTGGAAAGTATAAAGGTGAATATATAGGCTCTGGAAACTATAGTGACATAACAGTATTTAGCTTCCATCCTGCAAAGATTATTACAACTGCTGAGGGTGGTATGGCAGTTACTAAAAGTAAAGAGTTAGCTCAGAAAATGACATTATTGCGTACCCATGGAATCACACGTGATGAAAAATTCATGACCCATCAATCAGATGGGAGGTGGTATTACCAGCAAATCGACCTTGGTTTTAATTATCGGATGACTGATATACAAGCTGCTCTTGGAATCAGTCAAATGGCTCGACTAGAGCAATATATTACAAAGCGTCATGAAATTGCCGCACGCTACAATAAACTACTATCTGAACTGAATATTACGCTACCTTGGCAACATCCAGATAGTTACAGTGCATTTCATCTCTATGTGATTCGATTAAAGCTGAAAGAAATTAAAAAAACGCATAAACAAGTATTTGAAAAACTTTATGAAAAGGGAATAGGCGTTAATCTCCATTACATTCCAATTCATATCCAGCCATACTTCCAACGCATGGGATTTAAACATGGTGATTTTCCAGAGGCTGAGAAATATTACACAGAAGCCATTTCATTGCCTATGCATCAGTCTTTAACAATACATCAGCAAGATAAAATTGTTTCTGCCCTTCATGACACGCTTCAATGAGTAAGTTAGCTTTAGGCACTGTGCAGTTTGGCTTAAATTATGGAGCAACAAACACGCTTGGCCGTATTAGATCCTCAGAAGCAAGGTTATTATTGCAAAGAGCTCAAGCATCTGGTATGGATACTCTTGATACTGCTATTAACTATGGTGATAGTGAAAATGTATTGGGTGAGCATGGCGTAAGTAATTGGAAAATTGTAACAAAATTGCCAGCAATTCCAGAGGATTGCCCCAATATATCACAATGGATAAGAGAGCAAACTCAAGAGTCATTATCACGTCTTGGTGTTAAGAGGCTATATGGTTTGTTATTACATCATCCAGGCCAGTTACTCAAAGAAGGTGGTGGAGAAATATATGCAGCAATGCAAGACCTTAAGAAAGAGGGTTTGGTAACTAAATTAGGGCTCTCAATATATAATCCAAAAGAGCTTAACCTACTTTTTGATCGATATAATATCGATTTGATTCAAGCACCTATAAATATAATGGATCAAAGATTAATAGAATCAGGTTGGGCAGATCGATTGAAGAAATCTGGTGTTGAAATTCATGCTCGTTCAATTTTCCTGCAAGGATTATTATTAATTCATAAAGATCAACTTCCATATAAGTTCAATCCATGGTTGGAGGTTTGGGAGGAGTGGCATTATTGGCTAAAAAAAACAAGACAAACTCCATTGCAAGCTTGTTTACGTTTTGCAATTAATTTACCTCAAATTGATCGTATTCTAATAGGTGTCGATAGCATTAAGCAACTTGAGGAAATTATTACTAATGCAGAAGGTAAACTCGATGAGTTGCCATACTTTAAGCCATTGGAGGATGATCGTTTGATAAACCCTTCAACTTGGAAGGAGCTATGAAAATAGTTGCTATTGTTCAAGCCCGAATGGGGTCAACTCGACTTCCAAATAAAGTGATGAATATGATTGGTGGTATGCCAATGATTGAGATACTTCTCTCTCGTCTTTCGCACTCAACAGAAATTAATCAAATCCTTCTGGCTACCTCTAAAGATAAACGCAATATTTCTCTTATTGACCATGTTCAAAAACTTGGATACATCTGTATTTGCGGCAGTGAGAATGATGTGCTAAATCGCTATCTTGTTGCTGCAAAAAAATCAAAAGCAGATATTATTGTTCGAATTACAGGAGATTGCCCATTAATAGACCCATGTTTGGTTGACGAAGCAATTAGACTATATAAGTCATCTAATGCTGATTATCTGAGTAATATATCACCAGAAACCTTTCCAGATGGTTTGGATGTTGAAGTATTTAGCTACAAATCTCTTGAGATTGCAGAGAAACAAGCAACTGATTCATTTGATCGAGAACATGTCACACCCTACTTAAAGTCATCTGATAACTTTAAGAAAGAGTCAATGCAACACATAGAAAATTTGTCCCACATGCGATGGACAGTAGATGATCCTATGGATTTTCAGGTAGTAAGTCAGATTTTTGATAATTTTGCTCCTGACATACATTTTTCATGGACAGAAGTTTTGATTCTTCAGCAAGAAAAACCTGAACTTTTTTATGCTAATAATATTACCAAGCGAAATGAAGGAGCTACAATGGGAAAAGGTCAAAAATTGTGGAAGCGTGCTAAACATATAATCCCTGGTGGCAATATGCTTCTATCAAAAAGAGCTGAGATGTTTCTTCCAGATCAATGGCCTGCATACTTCAGTAAAACTAAAGGCTGTAGGGTTTGGGATTTGGATGAAAATGAGTATATTGATATGTCAATTATGGGTATTGGAACTAATATTCTTGGCTATGCTCATCCCGAAGTAGATGAAGCTGTTTCGAAAATAGTTCAATCTGGAAATATGTCTACCTTTAACTGTCCTGAAGAGGTCTATCTTGCTGAAAAGTTGATTGAGTTAAATCCTTGGTCCGATATGGTAAGATTTGCACGTTCAGGAGGAGAAGCAAACGCTATTGCAATAAGGATCTCTCGAGCTTCTTCAGGAAAAGATAAGATAGCTATTTGTGGTTATCATGGCTGGCATGACTGGTATCTTTCAGCAAATCTTGGTAATGACAGTTCTCTGGATGGGCATCTAATTCCTGGGCTTGATCCTAAAGGCGTTCCACGCAATCTTAAAAATACAGTTTTTCCTTTTACTTACAATAATTATGATGAGCTAGAAGCGTTGGTAAAAAACCATAATATTGGTGTAATAAAGATGGAGGTCCAACGAAGTGAGCCACCTGAGGAAGAGTTTCTTGAAAAAGTAAGGAAACTAGCCACCATTAATGGAATTATTCTGATATTTGATGAGTGCACCTCGGGTTTCCGTGAAACCTTTGGGGGTATTTATAAAAAATATGGTGTAGAGCCAGATATGGCAATCTTTGGTAAGGCTCTAGGAAATGGTTATGCTATAACAGCAGTGGTTGGGCGAAGAGAGATTATGGAAAGTGCGCAATCAACTTTTATTAGCAGTACTTTTTGGACTGAACGCATTGGTCCAGCTGCTGCATTAAAAACCTTGGAGATTATGGAGCGGGAAGAGTCTTGGAGTCAAATCACGAATACAGGCTTAAAGATCAGAAAATCTTGGCAACAACTTGCAGACAAGCATGAACTGCTAATAAGTCATAGTGGAATACCTTCATTGACACGTTTCTCATTCAATAGTGCTAATGCCCTTGCTTACAAAACATTAATTACCCAAGAGATGCTGAAAAATGGGTATTTGGCAGGAGATTGTGTTTATGTTTCAACAGAACATTCACCCAAAATAATTAAAGGTTATGTCGAGGCGCTTGAGCCAATTTTTGGATTAATAAAAGAGTGTGAAGAGGGGCGTGACGTAATGACTTTACTCAATGGAGATGTCTGCCATAAAGGCTTTAAGAGACTTAACTAAGAATAATGATGTATTATGAACTATTAAAAAAATTAGCGCCTCTTGATCGATGTCACTGTGGGCCAGATATGGAGTTAGCATATCAAATGCTTGTAAACCATTATCCAGGTGCACAATTATTGCGTTATAGTGATAAGAGTGAAGTTAATAAGTGGCTTCGCCCTCCATTTTGGAGTTGTTTGATTGCTGAATTAGTTGATGAAACAGGAAAAGTAATAGCCTCTAGAAGTCTACATAATTTGGCTGTTTATACTTATTCACCAGTAGTAGATAAGACCGTTACTCTGAAAGAGCTTCAAAAGCACTTATTATCTGATCCAAACCGACCTGATGCAATTTGTTTTCACTTTCACAATCAATATCGACATTGGAATCCAGAATGGGGTTTTTCTATCCCTCATAAGGTTCGTGAAAAATTGTCGGATTCCATTAACTATCATGTCAAAATTGATAGTGAATTTGACCAAAATCATGAAATGACTCAATCAGATTATCACCATCAAGGTGAATCAGACGATACTTACTTATTTGTTGGCCATTTCGATCATCCTTCACAAGTTAATGATGGTCTTGCAGGGTGCATAGTGGGCTATGAAATTATACGACGCCTTCAAGGGCGAAAAACCAGATTTTCTTATAGGGCATTTGCTAGTGTTGAAATAGTTGGTTCAGTTTACTACCTTGATGCTCTAGGTGAAGAGACAAGCAATTTTTGTGAATCACTATTTTTAGGTGTACCAGGTATTGATTCACCTTTAGTTTATCAGAAATCTTTTCAGGGTAATTCTCTCATCGATCGAATAGCTAGTTTTATGATGTCATTCTATAATTTAGAAGAGTCAAATATTTATGGACATCGAGAGTTTATGGGTAATGATGAGAATATTTTCGATTCAGTAGGTTATGAGATAGCTACTGGAACCCTTATGAGGTGGCCTCACCCTCACTATCATACTCATTTAGACTCTATAGAAATTACAAAAGAGGATCAACTAGAAGAAATGATTAGCTTTGTACTAGGTATAGTCGATGTTATAGAGAATAATTATTTTCTCTCTGCTAATTACAAAGGGACACCTTCGATGTCACATCCTGAGATAGACTTGTACCTAAGTGGAGATTCGATAAGTGGAATGAATGTTTCATCAAGTATTAATTTAAATAAGTTTGAGTCTAAAATTCCTAAACATGAGTTATTGTATCTAGAACGCAATCCCCACTTACTGAATAAGTTTATGCAAAATATTGTCAGATTATCGGATGGTAAGCATACAATTTTAGATATTGCTGAGTTTTCACATATTCCATTTGGGGTTGCTTTCAAATATGCAACTTTGATGAAAGAAAAAAAGTTGATAAGTTTTTGCGACATAGAAGTTTGAAAAGAAATTTTTTAGTGACTGGTATGTTTCGCTCTGGCACAACTATGATTGCTAGAATGTTGCACTCAAATCCCAACATTATCTGTGCATCAGATCCATTTTCACCAATATTTAAATCTTTTAGAAATACTATTTTTTCTGAGTTAGTTGACTCATTTGATCGAGATGCACCACTGCATGATTATTATCTAAATCATAAATATAATGATCTATATCAAGAGCTTCAAAGTCGTGACTTTTCACAACCTATTCAAAAAGAAGAGGTTATTGCATTGCGCCAAAAATTAAAAATTCATTGCCTCCCATATTCGCCATTAATTCTTCCATATCTCAATAAATTAAATGGAGCTACCTACTCAGAGTTGTTTGAAAGTGCAGTAGAAATTATTAGTAAGGCTTATGGTAAAAAAGATGCTAAAGCCATTGGTTTTAAAGAGGTATGGGTTGATGAGTTTTCCCCTCACTTTCGAAACCTGAACTCAGGAAATAAGATTATCCATATAATTCGAGATCCTCGTTCAGTAGTGGCATCAAATTTTGCATCAGGTACAACCTATCCTTTAATGTTTTTGATTCGTCAATGGCGTAAGATTGCTACTTTAGCCCTTCATAATTCTCAAAGCACTGAGGATGCAAAGTTAATTTTTTTCGAAGATCTTTTATCCAATCCAGAAATAAAAGCGAGAGAGCTTTGTGCATTCCTAGGGGTAGATTTTCATGAAAACATGCACAACCCATCTAGCTTTACTGATGGAGAGGGGCTTCCTTGGTTCCAAAATACCTCTTATAATAATTTTGAGAAAAAAAAGCGTGAATTTAATCTTACTGCTATGGATAAATGGAAGTTGATACTGAGTGATAATGATTTAGCGTTAATAGAGTTATTATGTAGTAAGGAGATGTCTATGCTCAGATATGAAACTATAAATGACATAAATGAGATCAAAAAGCGCCATGATATACTTGAATATGAGGATGATCTTTCTAATTGTGCACAGTGGATTAAGCCTTACTCAAAATATAATTATGCCAAAGAGGTTAAATCTGAACTTAAGCGTCTAGAAATGATTGATTTACAGCAAGAATTATCAGAACAGTCCATGAGGATGCTAACACTTGAACCATCTATGTATAAAGCACTAGGTGGACAACTGCCTTTATCTTATAACCAGAAAACCTCTATCTGATGCACGATTTATTATGTAAATATGCTTTTATAATTCAAAGAATAATTCTATAAGGGGTAGAAAAATGAGTTGTCAAGAATTTAGAGAAAACCATCTAATTTTGTTGTGCGTTTAGTTACTACTCTATTAGAAGAGACATGGGGAAGTGATGATGAAAAGCTGCTCTTCTTAGGCGAGTGGTGTAAGTCATACCATAGCAATTCATGGAAATCACGAAGTTCAGAAACTCTAGTCTTTCATTGGGAAGATCGTACTAAGCTTAAAAATAATCATGAATATCTAAAGAATTTATACGAAGATATTCTATGTTCTTTAAGTGATAATCTGAATGAATATCATGGTGTTGATTACCCTCTTCGATTCTGGAGAATTCTAATTGGACCATGGCTCTTAACATATATTTCAGTAATTTGGGATCGCTGGGAAAGTATTCGGCTAGCTGTTGAAAAGTATAATATTAAATCTACAATAGCACTATGTACTAAAAATAAATATTCTATTCCTAATGACTTTATAGACGTAAATTCGATGTATCAAGATAATTATTGGAATCATTATTTATATTTAAATATTATTAAAAATCAATATCCAAGTATTAACATACAACAAATAGATGGTGCTATAAATCAAACTAATAGATTATTTTCTCGTAATCAGAAAAAAATATGGAAACATACTTTATCTATGATATTGGATAAACTGATTTCATATTTCCCACAAAAACATACAGTATTTATTTATAAAGGATATTTTCCAATAAAATCACTTATTAGGCTTTTCCTGAAGTTGCATCAGATTCCTAGATTATTTGGCGAACTTGATCAGAATATCACTTATCCTTTACCAGATAATTCCTTGAGAAATGAAAATTCCCTTAATTTACAAGTTCAGAATGACTTTGAAGAATATATATCATCAAATATTCTTAAAGATATACCAGTTTCCTATTTGGAGGGATTTAAGTTACTTTTTGATTTGGCTGAAAAAGTAAAATATGAGCCAAAGGTAATATTTACTGCAAATGCTCATTATGCAAGTGATGGAGAGTTATTTAGAGTCTGGGCAGGGTTGAAATGTGCCATTGGTAATACAGTTCTCGTTATCTCCGATCATGGTGGAGCATTTCGTGAAATAATGAATAACTTTTCTCATGAGGACGTTATTGCTGACATAAGAACAGTATGGCATATCCCTTATAATGATAAACAGATTCAAATGTCTCCTCAAAAGGTAATTGGAAAAGGTTTAAAGAGAGAGCTAGGAGAGTATCTTTCACTAATTGGTTTAGAGATTTCTTTCTATTCTTTTCGTTGTCAAACTGGCCCAATTTCTAGTTTGATTTTAAAGGACTATGAGCAGAATAAAATGTTTGTCCAATCTTTACCAGATTTTATTTTTAATTTTATGAAAATACGTCCATATCCAAACCTTGGTTGGAATACTAAGAGTCGTTATATTGATGACTTTGGAGCTGATAAAGTAGACAATTCTTCTGATATCTTTGATACATTTGCGCAAGCAAAAATTATTGTCTGTACATATCCACAAACTACCTTTTTTCAGGCTATGTATTCTGGCCATCCAACAATTCTTTTGTATAATGATAAATATTGGAAATCTTATAGTGTCTTTGATGCTTTGACATCTGAGTTATTTGAGGCATTAATTATATTTAGATGCCCAAAAAAAGCTGCTAAACATATTAATGATATTTGGGAAAATCCTTTAGAATGGTGGGATAATCCTAAAACACTCCTTGCAAGGAATAATTTCAATTATGTCTGTGGTAGTGTGGATGATAACCCAATTGATCAGTGGGCTAGTTTTTTTAAAGTTTATACTACTGATGTTGTTAATTAGCTTGGTAAGATTCATGGAACATTCGAAGCAAATTTTTTGCAATATTGCAAGGAAACAAGGCTCACTTTTTTAAATCATTCATAAGCTTTATATATTAAAATGGATTACAGAAAACTTAGTATTATTGATCTTAAAGTTGTTATTTTCGAACAAGAGTTTAGCAAGTTTCCTTATTTAAATGATTTTTTAGGGAATCCTTACACATATCTAAAAGCAAGATATTATATGTATTCCAGTGTTCTTCTTGTATATGTATTACTCAGAACAAGCATCACTCCTAATATGGTAACTCTAGCTTATATTGCATCTGGATTAGTGGGAGGCGTTTTGTTGTCAATACCTAATTTTTTTTGCAATGTTGCTGCAGTTGTTATTTTTTTTAATAGAGGCATATTGGACTGGAGTGATGGCCATTTAGCAAGATTGAAATATGAGCCAACCTTGACAGGACATATATTGGACGTATACGGTGCTAGTGTTAATTCAATTGGATTAGTTGTAGGATTAGGTTTTTTTGCTATGCATCAAACAGGATATACATTTCTGATATATGCTATAGCTATAGCACCATTCCTTCATGGTGCAAAATACACGTCATTTGGACTGGGTGTAATCCTTATGAATTTAAATGAATTAGTGAATAATAAGCAAACCGATTTTATCGATTCAATTGAATGTGAAATTGAAAAGGAGGTTCCTTCTTTAGCTCAAGCATATAAATATCCACGGATAGTAGTTTATTTTAGTAATATATTTGATGATAATGCAAGAAGTGTAGACTTTATTCTTATGACAGTATTATTAGATTATTATTTTAATTACAAATTAACATTCTTCATTTTTTTAATAATTGTATTAAAAATGTTAATTAAATTTATTCTTTCAATCGTTATTGGTGTTAGATCAAAATGGGCTGAATCAATAATAGATAATATCGCAATTAATAATGCACGGAAAAAAAATGAATAAAATAGAAAAAAAATTGTCTTCCATATACTCAGAAAAGGATATTAATAATATATATTTGTCAGGTAGAAAAGGATATTGGTCTAACCTGTCAAAAGCACAAAATGATAAATTTTCTAAACTTCTTGAAGAGTCTGATACTAGAACTGCAGTTCAGGAGTTAATTCCTGAATTTGAAGATATGATATTTTTTGAAAAACGTGAGGCTGCATTAGAACTTTTGAATCATGAAAAATCTGGAATATGTATTGATTATGGTTGTATGTGGGGAGTATTAAGTATTGGAATGGCAAAACGTGGGCATAATGTAGTTTCTATTGATCAAACGTACCAATCATTGGAATTTTTAAATTTTCGTGCTAAGGAAGAGAAATTAAATAATATCTATTTGGTTCATGATGATATTAAGAAGGTTAATTTTAGTAATTTTGCAGATTATGCACTTGTAAATGGTGTTTTAGAATGGATACCTATATTAGAAGAAGTTGATGTTAACAAATACTATAAGGGTAGCCAGTCAAAAAAAAATGACAATCCTATGCCTGGAGATATGCAGTTTGAGTTCTTAAAAACTGTGCAAGAGAGTCTTAAAGAAAAAGGAAAAATGTTGTTGGCAATTGAAAATAGACATAGTTATCAATACTATATGGGCAGAAAAGACCCTCATGCGAATTTGTTATATACAACATTCCTCCCACGAATGATTTCTAATTTTATATCGTTAGTGTTTCATAAGAAAGAGTATCGGAATTACATATATTCTTTTAATGAAATGAAGGATATGGTTTTAAAGGCAGGCTTTTCAAAATGTTATTTACATATGGCATTTCCAGATTATCATTTTCCAGAGCAGATTTTAGAATATTCTAAGGATGGTATTTTGAAATATGATAAATATCCAAATCAAAATCGAATAACAAAAAAACAAAAAATTGCATATTATTTCGAATATTTTCTAACTAAATATCTCAAGATAAAATATTTCTCTCCCGCTATTATTTTAGTTGCTGAGAAATGAGATCACTCCTGAAAAATCACCAGCATCATAGTGGTGTTTTTTTCTTATATGACTATGATTCTAAGAATAATAATAAATTCTATATCAAGTCCTCTTCCAATATAGATGGTATTTCTGATATTCGAAAAGAGCTTACTGGCATAAATTGGTACAATTACCATTCAAAATATCAAATTAAGTACCAGGTCACTGTAGATAATAGTCAATATATTAATGTTAAACATGCGCTTATTGAGGGAGTAATCCCAAAATTTGAGCGAAAAACTTATCGCTCTAATCTAACTTATATAAATACTGTAATAAATCATTATTGTGAATTATGGAGTGGTTTGAATAATGATATGCACGCACCTTTGCATGGAGACCTTTCCTTGCTTGGAAATATTATTTTTATAGAAGGTAAGTATCCAGTTCTTATTGATTGGGAACATTTTGCTATTGAAGGCCCTCCAGTTGGCTTCGATGCGTTGTATTTTCTCTTTGAACTTCTATGGTATGAGCTAAGTACTTTAAATCAAATACACCATTCTGTGCTTTCGCATATTGCAGAAATGATGTTGTTGTTGAAAAAGTGTGGCTGCCTAAGTGAGTATTATTTTACTTCCCCGTTGAAGACAATTAATGATTATATGATTCAAAATAAAAATCTCTGGGGTTTACAATATAAAAAAATGCCAAACTTATTGTACAATGATAGTCAGGTCAAGTTCATTGATGGTTGTTTATCTTTATGATTTGTCTAGATGCAGAAAAGATATTAATTTTTTGCCAATAAAATTTGAGAATGATAAGCCATTTTCATCAATGCTATTTTTTTTATTAACAGTATGAACAACAGATTTAAATATATTTTAAATAGTGCTCGTCAAGCTCTTCTAAGGCCTTATTTTGGCTTTATCCATGGTCATGCCTATTTACATAAAGATGATTGGATTAAGATTAAATCACTAGTAGGTTTAAAATCAGATGACGTGACTGATGTTTTTGAAAGTCAATTTGCAAGATTGGTAGGTGAGGGTGAGGCAGTTTCTTATGCGGCAGCTCGTATGGGTTTTTATGAATTGATGCGTCACTTGCGAATTACTAAAGATAATGAGATCATACTTCTTGGATCAACTTGTGCTGTAATGGTGAATGCTGTTATAAGAGTTGGTGCAACACCAGTTTTTTCTGATATTGATCCAGAAACATATGGCTCATCGGCAGGAGAGATTGTTAAACATATTACACAAAATACCAAAATGATTGTTGCACAACACTCATTTGGAATTCCATGTGATATTGAGAAAATTGTTGAACTAGCTAAAGAAAGAAAAATTTTCTTATTAGAGGATTGCGCTTTAACTTTAGGTTCTAAAATAAATGGCATAACAGTTGGAAATTTTGGTGATGCAGCAATTTTTTCTACAGACCATAGTAAGCCACTCAATACAATGATTGGGGGTCTTATATATACAAAAAATCATTTGCTTGCAAGTCATTTGAAAGTTACACAAGCCAAACTACCTTCACTTTCTAAATCAAGACAATTGGCGTTGTTACGAAGAATAATGATTGAGTCTCACTATTCCAATCCATCCTATTATGGCCGTTTAGGGTTGATAAATATTTACGAAATTATAAGAAAGAAATATTTCGGTGGAAATAGGGATTTTTTAGACGAGGATTCTGGTGTTGATGAAGCTTTTAGTTATCCTTACCCTTCTAAATTACCTCCTTTCCTTGCAAAAATTGGTTTATTTGAAATAGCTAGATGGAAAGATGTTAAACAAGAAAGAAAAGAGTTACTTAGTTCTTTAATTTTAACTTTTGTGGAAAGCAATGTATCTTCGCCTTTACCTCAATGCTATGCAAATCTAAAATTAGATATTGTTCCTTTAAGACTAGCTTGGCATTTTGAATATACTGAAGATGTGGAACAAAAAATAAATTCTTTATTTGATGAAGACTGGGTATGGTTTAGGGCACCAATTATTGCTACAAATGTATCACTTGAAGTATTAGGTTATAGGAAGGGCAATTGCCCTGTTGCAGAAAGAATAGGACCTCAAATGTTTAACATCCCATGTAATGTTCCAGCAAAGTTCCATAATAATCTTATAGAAAGTGTAGAGGGAGTTTTTAGTGAAAAATTTCTGAAAAAAAGGAGTAGAATTTAATGGAGTTAAGTAGCATATTTAATAATAAAACTGTGTTAATTACTGGGCATACCGGCTTTAAGGGTAGCTGGCTTTCACTTTGGTTAAAATCATTAGGTGCTAATGTGATTGGAATATCGCATGATATTCCTTCAGAGCCATCTCACTTTGATGCTGCAAATATTTCAGAATATATTGAAGATAATCGTATAGACATTCGAAATATTAAAGAGATTAACAAGATTATTCTTGGCACTCAGCCAGATTTTTTGTTTCATCTTGCTGCACAGCCTTTAGTTCGTCGTTCGTATACTGATCCACTAGAAACTTGGCAGACTAATACAATGGGTTCAATTAATGTGCTCGAGGCTTTGCGTAGGGTTGATAAGCTTTGTATTGCTGTATTTATAACTAGCGATAAGAGTTATGATAATGTGGAATGGGAGTGGGGATATCGTGAGACAGATGCCCTTGGAGGGCCTGATCCTTATAGTGCTTCAAAAGGTGCGGCTGAATTAGCGATACGCTCTTATGTTCGATCATACTTCCCCTCTGATGGTCCTGTGAGAATTGGTATAGGTCGTGCGGGTAATGTTATTGGTGGTGGGGATTGGGCTGAAGACCGAATTATTCCAGATTGTATGCGAGCTTGGTCGCAGGGTGAGACAGTACTTTTACGTAACCCGATATCCACCCGACCCTGGCAGCATGTTCTAGACCCACTTAGCGGCTATTTAAATCTTGCTATGTCTTTATATAAGAGTCCAGCTTTAAATGGAGAGCCTTTTAATTTTGGACCCTCTGCGCAAAATAATCATACGGTAGGTGAATTAGCCACTGCTATGGGTCAATATTGGGATCAAGTGCGTTGGGATGATGTATCCAATCAGTATGGTGGTCCATATGAGTCAGGCCTTTTGAAGCTTAACTGTGATAAAGCACTTCATCATCTTAAGTGGCGTGCTATCTGGGACTTTGATACTACCGTGCGTGAAACAGTGCTTTGGTATCAGCAATATTATCTAGAGCCAAATTCTTCAATTGCAAACTTCTCAATATCTCAGATTAAAGCATACCAACAAACTGCAATTTTACAGGGGCTAGAGTGGGCAAAGTAAATGTTAATCAAATTATGATAACTCCTTTAAAGCGCATTCATATGGCAGAAGGGGATGTTTTACATGGTATAAAGCGAAGTGATTCAGGTTATGTTGGTTTTGGCGAGGCATATTTCTCTATTGTTGAAAATGGAGCTATTAAGGCCTGGAAGCGGCATTTACTTATGACTCTAAACCTTATAGTTCCAATAGGCTCTGTTAAAATCATTTTTATGGATGAGTTGGGTGATTTTCGAGAGGAAATAATTGGAGAGGAGAGATATTCACGTATAACAGTTCCCCCAGGATTATGGTTTGGTCTTCAAGGTCTTAAAGCTCCTTATAGTCTTTTGATGAATGTGGCAGATATTCCACATGAGCCAAGTGAGGTTGAACGTAGAAATATTGATGAAGTTAATTTTGATTGGAGAAGTAGCAAATGAAAGTTATTATATTAGCAGGAGGCTTTGGAACTCGTTTAGCTGAATATACAGAAACTATTCCAAAGCCTATGGTTTCGATAGGTGAAAAACCAATTTTATGGCATATCATGCGAACGTATGCCAGCTTTGGGCATAAAGATTTTCATCTTGCATTGGGGTATAAGGCAGAATTAATTAAAAAGTACTTTCTCAACTATAGATCATTAAATGAAGACTTTACAATTGATTTAGCTACTGGGTCAACCTCAACTCACCATTCAGATACTGAAGATTGGAAAGTAACACTTGTAAATACTGGAGTCAAATCGATGACTGGTGGAAGGGTTAAACGTATGCAATCTTTTATTGGAAATGAGCCATTTATGCTTACCTATGGAGATGGTGTAGCTAATATTGATCTTAATGCTTTGTTAGCATTTCATCAAAGTCACGGTAAGATGGTAACAGTTTCAGCAGTTCATCCAGGCGCACGTTTTGGTGAGCTGGAGATTAACAAAGGTAAAGTTAATAGTTTTCAAGAAAAACCGCAGATGGGCCAAGGTTGGATTAATGGTGGTTATTTTGTAATTGAACCAACTTTTTTTGAATTAATTAATAATGATGCTACTATATTGGAGCGGGAGCCTCTTGAGATGGCGGCGCAGATGGGAGAGTTGATGGCTTACCAGCATGATGGATTCTGGCAATGTATGGATACTAAGCGTGACAGAGATATGTTAAATGATCTTTGGCAAACTGGTGAAGCGCCTTGGATTCCATGAGCTCTAAAAACATAATTAGGCTGTCTAAATCAAATATTGGTGAGGCAGAAAAAAATGCAGTAATGCGAGTTATGGATCGACAGTTTTTTGGGATGGGAATAGAAGTTGAAAAATTTGAAGAAGATCTAACACAGTTTTTTGGCCGACCTACTGTATGCACAGTGAATGGAACTGCTGCACTTCATTTGGCACTTCAGGCTTGCGATTTAGGGCCAGGTGATGAAGTTTTAGTTCAATCTTTGACTTATGTGGCCAGTTTCCAAGCTATTTCAGCAACAGGTGCAAAGCCGATTTCGTGTGATATTGATCCAAAAACTCTTTGTTTAGATTGGAAAGATGCAGAACAAAAGATGACCCAAAATACAAAAGCAGTTATGCCTGTTCATTATTCTGGAGGTGTAGGAGCACTAGATGAAATTTATGCGTTTGCAAAAAAATATGATCTACGAGTTATTGAGGATGCAGCCCATGCTTTTGGCACAGAATATAAAGGAAAAAGTGTAGGTAGTTTTGGTGATATTGCCTGTTTTAGTTTTGATGGAATTAAGAACATAACCTCTGGAGAAGGTGGCTGTATAGTGACAGATGATATGAGGGTTTTAAAAAAAGTAAAAGATGCAAGATTGCTTGGTGTGGAGAATGATACAGAAAAACGATTTTCTGGAAAGCGAAGCTGGAGTTTTGATGTGGGTGAACAAGGCTGGCGTTATCATATGAGTGACTTGATGGGGGCAATAGGCCAGGTACAGTTACAATCTTTTCTAAAAACTGCAACAATAAGGCAAAGGCTAGCTTCTTTTTATGACACTTGTCTTTCTGGACATGCATATATCAAGCATTTTGTTCATAATTATGGGGAAGTTGTTCCTCATATCTACGTAGTTCGAATCCATGGGTTGAAGGATCGTGATGCATTACGGGAGCATTTACTTGATAAGGGTATCCAAACAGGCGTTCATTATCAACCAAACCATACACTCACATACTATAGCAAAGATGAAATTAATTCTTTAGCTGTTACCGATGAAGTCTATTCAGAACTGCTTTCTCTTCCTCTTCATATTGATATAACTGAGCATGAAATTCGCTATATTTGTGATCAATTGATATCTGCCATTGACTAATTCAACTAAAACTCCATTTGTGAGTGTAATAATGAATTGCTATAATAGTGCCGCATATTTGAAGGAGTCACTTGATAGCGTCTTGAAGCAGACTTTTACTGACTGGGAGATCGTCTTTTGGGATAACCAGTCGAATGATGAGAGCTCAGATATCTTTAATAGTTATGATGATAAACGATTTAATTACTATTGTGCTCCTGAGCATACCAATCTTGGTCAAGCGCGAAATTTAGCAGTCAAAAAGGCTCGAGGTGAATGGGTTGCTTTTTTAGATTGTGATGATCTTTGGTTTTCAGAGAAATTGTATAAGCAGGTAGCTATTATTGATAAAGAAAGTGTTAATTTAGGCCTAGTATATGGTCATATGAAAATACTAATGCAGGAAGTTGATTCAAAGACAGTTTGGGGAAAGAGTATGCGAAGTAATAAGCATAAAATGAGTCAAAAAAATCTTCCAGAGGGTAATATATTTTCAGAACTACTGAAAGAAAATTTTGTACCTTTATTGTCAAGTGCTATTAGTCGTTCTGCATATTGGCAAGTTGGTGGCATTGATTCAGATCTTAAGCAAGCTGAAGACTACGATTTATTTATAAAGATTTCAAGGGATTTTAAGGTTAGAGCTGTTCAAGAAGTTGTGTGCACTTATAGAGTTCATCAGTTGAATTTATCCCATATACAGTTAGAAGATGATTATAAGGAATCTATCTCAATAGTTAGTAAGTATATGCCAAGTGATGAAGCTAAAAAGGGAATAAGAAGCCATCAAAATGCATATGGAGTATACGAAATCCGAATGGGAAATATTCTTTGGGGATTTAAGAGAATATTTTTTCATGGTAAATTCTTAACATTAATATGCAAAACAATTCAGCGTCTTCAATGAGCACTAATAATGCCTTTATCTATGGTTTCATTTTTTCATATGGTTACCAATAATTTTGTTGATCTTAAAATATATCGTGAAATATAAATAACTTACTAAAATGACAAAACTTGCTATTGATTTAACTTACCAGCCTGTTGGTGGAGCATTAGCTCAAATAAAAGAAATTATCAATAATGTGAATTCTTTTAATTTTGATATTGTGGTCTTTTATTTGGCTAAGGAAAATATTATTTTATTAGATGGGATTGTGAGTGATAAAGTAATTTTGAATATTGTTCCATTTTCGACTAAATCAATTATTATTAGAACTATTTGGGCCCAACTTTTTCTCCCAGTCTCTTTGGTAATAAATAATATAGATTTATTGTTTTGTCCTGGGAATATATCTCCTATAATAAATATTAAGAAAAAAGTTCAATGGATAGGTACTGTAGGCCCATTTGAAAAAAATTTTATTTCTTCCTTTAGACTAAAAGAAAAAATCATTCTAACAATCACAAAATATTTAATAATCTTTTCGTCATTTACTTCTGATATTGTTATTTTTGAATCAAATTATACTAGAGATTTATTTGTTGCTAAATACATGCAAAAACTTGAAAAATCTAAAGTGTTACATATTGGAAATGATGTATTTTTTCAATCTGGCAAGGTCAATTTTTCAGAAATATCGAATAAGTTTTGTGATGAGGAATATATATTAATGGTTTCTCATTTGTATCCATATAAAAATATAGAATTAATGATTGATTCATATCATCATGCCCAGCTGAAAAAAACAGGATTATGTGTATTAATTGCAGGCTCAACTTCAGATAAGCAATATTATGATAGTCTAAAATCCAAAGTGGAAAAATATGATTTAGCAGACTATATTATTTTTCTAGGGCGCGTTGAAAAACATGATTTAAGAGATCTATATTCTAAATGCAAGTTTTTAGTCTTTACCTCTCCTTTTGAAAATTTTGCATATACATTGGTTGAGGCAATGAGTTGTTCTGCGCCTATCATTTCAACAAATACAACTGCAATGCCAGAAACATGTGGTGATGCAGCATTATATTTTGCACCAGATTCTGAGCAAGAGTTAACTGAATGCATGCTTGCATTTATAGAAAATGAAGATATGAGAAAGAAATACAAAGGTAGATCATTAGCAAAATCATCTGAATATGAAATATATTCTGTTATAAATAAAAAAACTAATCAAATATTGGAAAAACTAATTTATGCTTAGCATTAATATTTAGTAAAAAAACTAATAGAAATGCTGAAAATAATGGATGAACTCCTAAATATTAATCTAAAACAAATGGTATAGTTGCCATTTTACTTTCATTATTAAAACCTTGAAATCAGATAACTTAATAAAATTATTCGGAGTATGTAGATTAATAATTTTTTTTTGTTTATCACTGATTATTAAAGCTCCTATTTTAATTCAATCTTGTACTTGCATTTCTATCCAGAGATTTCAAGGTTTTTCATCTTGGGTTGTGTTGAGAAGTAGAAGTGTGATTTATGCAAGATATTTCAAGTTTTGAATTTATTGATCTGGAAGGATGATTAGTCTTATGCGAATATTGGTGACAGGCTCTAATGGCTTTCTTGGAAAGAACCTTATAATACATCTTAATGATATCAATCAGTTTTCAGTTTTGACATTCTCGCGAGCTAATGACATTAATGAATTAGAAGGATTAGTTGAGCAGTCTGATGCCATTATCCATCTCGCAGGGGAGAATCGCCCCAAGGAAATAACAGCATTTGAAACAGTTAATGTTGGTTTGACCGAAAAATTATGCGATTTAATTCGATTAACTGGTAGAAAAATTCCTTTTATATTTGCATCTTCAACTCAGGTAGATATTGATAATCCTTACGGTAAGAGTAAGCTTGCAGCTGAGAAGTTAGTCCAGTCATTTGTACATGAAACTGGATGCCCTGCTTACATATTTCGTCTTCCAGGAGTTTTTGGAAAGTGGTGTAAACCAAATTATAATTCTGTAGTGGCTACATTTTGTCATAATATTGCCCGCGACCTTCCAATACAAATCAATGATGCTGAGACAATATTACAGTTGGTTTATGTCGATGATGTGATTAAAGGATTCTTACAAGTATTAGAAGGCGCTCAATCTGGTTTGATTTTGAAAAGGATAGAGCCTTTATATAACATTAACTTAGGGGACTTGGTCAAAAAGATTACTTCATTTCAGGATTGTCGAACTAACTTAATTTCAGCAAGAGTTGGTAATGGACTTACTCGAGCATTATACTCAACTTATATCAGTTTTCTTCCACCTGAGAAATTTGCTTATGATCTTAAGTCATATGGGGATGATCGTGGTAATTTTGTGGAAATGTTAAAGACTCCAGATTGTGGCCAATTCTCTTTTTTTACTGTACATCCTGGTATTATGCGTGGATCTCATTACCATCACACTAAGACCGAGAAATTTCTGGTTCTCAGTGGTGTGGCACGAATGAGATTTAGACATCTAATCACAGGTGAAATCTACGAAGTGATAGTTTCTGGAGAAAAGCCTCAAGTGGTAGATACAGTTCCAGGTTGGGTGCATGATATTACTAATGTGGGTGAAAGTGAGGTCTTGGTAATGCTCTGGGCTAATGAAATCTTTGATCGACAGAATCCTGACTGCATTCCTTGTAAGGTTTAATTGAGGCTAAATGAAAAAACTTAAAGTATTAACGGTAGTGGGTACGCGTCCAGAAATCATACGATTATCACGCGTATTGTCAAGCCTAGATAAACATTGCGAGCATGTACTTGTCCATACAGGTCAAAATTATGACTATGAATTGAATCAGATTTTTTTTGATGAACTTGGTATTCGTAAGCCAGATTACTTTCTGCATAGTACACTTAATAGTAACAGTACAGCAAATACTATTGGTAATTTAATAACTGCAGTTGATGAAGTTTTGGTTGAAGTAAAACCTGAAGCTATGCTAGTTCTGGGTGATACTAACAGCTGCTTATCTGTTATTCCAGCAAAAAGACGTAAGGTGCCCATATTTCATATGGAAGCAGGCAATCGCTGCTTTGATCAGCGTGTCCCTGAAGAAATTAATCGCCGAATTATCGATCATACAGCGGATGTAAACTTGACATATAGTTCAATTGCACGAGAGTATTTATTAAGCGAAGGTCTTTCACCCGATATGGTTATTAAAATTGGAAGTCCAATGAACGAAGTATTGAAGTATTATGAGCCTCAAATCGATGCCTCAGATATTTTGGAGCGGCTTGACTTAGTTCAGGAGAGCTATTATGTAATGAGTGCCCATCGAGAAGAAAATATTGACGTAGCTCAATCATTTAGCAAACTTATGGCGTTAATCAATGAGGTAGCTGAAAATTATAAGTTACCAGTAATTGTTTCTACTCATCCTCGAACACAAAAACGTATTAATGATAGTGGAGCTAAGCTCCACTCAAAAGTTCGACTGCTTAAACCGCTGGGTTTTTATGATTATGTAAAGTTGCAAAAGATGGCCAAAGCAGTTTTATCTGATAGTGGGACAATTAATGAAGAATCATCTATTCTCAACTTCCCAGCACTAAACATTCGTGAAGCGCATGAAAGACCAGAAGGGATGGAGGAAGCTGCTGTAATGATGGTAGGACTGGAGGTTGAAAGAGTAATTCAGGGGCTTCATATTTTGAATAGCCAGACTAGAGGCGATGATCGCATGTTATTGGAGGTTTCTGATTATAATGTCCCAAATGTTTCAGATAAAGTTGTAAGAATTATTCATAGCTATACTGATTATATTAATCGAGTAGTTTGGAAGCAGTATTAAAGTTAAATGCACTACGTAATATAATTATAAGACATGCCAGATTCTCTGGTATTTTTTTATTAAAGTAGAATGAAAAAAATAGAAAATATCAAAATAATTATGAATAGTTTATTGATTAAATTGAATATATTTTTTAAATAGTTGATGAATTTTATTTTATTAACTGATTACTTTTCTCCTATTATAAAGTCTGGTGCTATTATAGTTGGTGACCTTGCTGACGAGTTAATTAGCCAAGGGCATAAGGTTAGTGTAGTAACTTTTGTAAATAATCAAAAAGAAGAATGTAATATTTCTTTTAATAATAATTTACAAATTATTCGGATTAGATGTAGATCTAGAGCATACAGAATGCCTGGAAGGTTATTAGCTGAACAAAGATATTCAAAAAAAATTATAAAAAACCTTGCTAAGTTAAATTTTTTTTCTTATGACGGAATTATTTGCTATTCACCGTCTATTTTCTATGGGTCAGCTATTAAGTGGCTAAAGGCTAAAAATAATGCAAAAGCATATCTTATCATTCGCGATATTTTTCCTAAATGGGCTTTAGATTCGAAAATAATTAAAAAAGGTATTTTTTACAATTATCTTAAAACTATTGAGCGAAGTCTTTATGCCAATGTAGATATAATTGGTATTGAAGCAAAATCAGATATGGAGTATTTTGAAAATTATGACTATGAAAATCCTGCTATTCTTGAGGTTTTAAGCAACTGGGGGTCAGTTAAAGAATTAAAAGATGTTGGTTTTCCAAGTGTATTATTAAATGAAAATACAGTAAATATTGTATATGGTGGAAATACGGGGAGTGCACAAAATCTCTTGTCTTTAATTAACATGATAGATTATTCAATTTTAGAAAAAAAAGCTTGTCTAATAATTTTGGGAAGTGGAAATCAATTTAGTGCTCTTAGAGAAACTATAAAGAGAAAAAAGCTTTACAATATAATATTGATGCCGTTAGTTGAAAGAGAGCAGTATAACTCAATTATGTCAAGTGCAGATATTGGGCTTGTTTCATTAGATAGTAAGATGTTATCAAATAATTATCCTTTGAAGATGATTGGGTATATGCAGCTTGGAAAGCCAATATTAGCTTCAGTTAACGAAAATAACGAAGTTTTTAATTTAATTAATGAAAATAATATTGGACTTGTTTCTGAGGCTAGTAATAAAAAAGAATTTAATAAGAATTTAAATGTGATGATTAACTCTAAAAGCATTAGAAGAGAGCAAGGTCAAAATGGAATAAAATTATTTAATGATAAGTTTACAGCTAAGGTTGCAGCTTCTCAAATTAGTGCCCATTTCATATGATTAATATTAGTTTAATGGTTTTGTTAATTGTGGCCTTTATTTTAAGTTTTTATGGAACAATTAATTATAGAACATATGCAATAAAGAATGAAATTCTTGCTAACTTAAATTTTCGAACTTTGCATGAAAAGCCAACTCCAAGAGGTGGTGGTATTGTTTTCTCTTTAGTGTTTTGTTTGTGTATCTTGTTTTTATATTATTCAGGTGAAATTGGGTTAAATATACTTTTAGTTTTTGGAGTAGGGGGTGCATTTGCTGTAATTATTGGTTATGTTGATGATTTAAAAGGAATATCTGCTTTAATAAAGCTATGTCTTCAATTGCTGATTACATTATGGACTTTATTTTGGCTTGATGGGGGTGCACTTAATGAATTTTTATTTATAAATGGATGGATGGCATGGATTATTAGTGCATTTTTAATGGTGTGGCTTATCAATGCATATAATTTTATTGATGGCATAGATGGTTTAGCCATAACTGGTGCTATATTAATTTTATCAACATTAGTTTTAACGCTAATAATTTCGAATAGATTCTCTCACTTGAGTCAAATGTTTTTAATTTTAATAGCAAGTTGTTCTGGGTTTTTATTTTTTAACTGGCCTAAAGCAAGTATTTTTATGGGTGATTCTGGAAGTTTATTCCTTGGTTATATCTTTAGTGCTTTTATAATTTATTCAACTATGAATTCTGAAATTAGTTTGTATACTTGGTTAGTTGTTTTTGGTTACTATCTTGCTGACACGTCTCTGACTACTCTAATAAGGCTTATTACTGTTAAAAAGTGGTACCACTCTCACAGAAGTCATGCCTACCAAAATTTAGCGAGAATTTTAAATAGCCACTCCAAAGTAACTGCTGGAATAGCAATTTATCATCTATTGTGGCTTCTTCCTTTAGCAATATTGACTATCATCAAGCCGAATTTCTCTCTTTTAGCTGTCTTTCTTGCATTTCTTCCTTCTACTATTTGGTCTATTAAGTTTGGCCCATTATTTTCAAAGGATTAGAAGGTGGAGTACAATAAAATTATTATGAAAAAATGTGCTAAAAAATTAATAGCTGAAGGCGTCAAGATTTTTGATCCTGGTAGGCTTGATATTCGTGGTGAGCTAATATGTGGAAAGAATGTAACTATTGATATAAATGTAATTATTGAGGGAAGGGTCGAATTATGTGACAATGTCTCAATTGGAGCAAATTGTATTTTAATAGATTCATATATAGGTGAAGATTCATCTATAAAGCCATTTTCAATGATTGAAGGCGCCATAATTGGCAAAAACACCTTTGTTGGTCCATATGGTCGAATTCGACAGGGGACAACCTTGGGGGATGATGTTCAAATTGGAAATTTTGTAGAAATTAAAAATTCATTTGTTGAGAGTAACGGAAGAATTAATCATTTATCTTTCATTGGTGATGCTAATTTAGACGAAGGGGTAACAATTGGGGCGGGTGTGGTAACTTGTAATCATGATGGAATTAAAATAAATAAAACTATTATTAAAAAGCATGCATATATTGGTTCTGGCTGTAATCTAATTGCTCCTATTGAGATTGGTGAAAATGCAACTATTGCTGCAGGTTCGACTTTAAATATTGATGCCCCTAGGAATAAGTTAACAATTGCAAGGTCAAAACAAATTACAAAAGGTTATTGGAAAAACTTTAAGAGTAGTGATTTTTCAATTGAGAAATCATAATGAAAATTCTTGGAGTTGCTGTTTGGGGCCTTGGTAGTCATGCAATAAATAGAATAATTCCTGCTTTAGATTCAATGGAGCAAATATCATTAATTGGTGTTTGCTCTCGAAGTCAAAAAAATGTAGAAGAATGCTCTCTTTCTTGGAGTTGTATTGGGTGGACTGAACCAGAAGAAATGCTTGAAAATAACCAAGTTGATGTAGTAATTATTTCAAGTCCAATTGGTATTCATGCTTTTCAAGCTTCACAAGTACTAAATACTGGTAAACATGTTTGGTGTGAAAAGCCTTTATCATGTAGCCATAAAGATACTGAATTATTGGTGCAACTAGCAAAAAATAAGGATCTAATGCTGGCTGAGTCTTTCATGTATATGCATCATTCTCAGTTTAAAGTGGCACAAGAATTTATCAGTAATAGTGAAAATGGGTTATTGAATTCAATAGTATGTCGATTTGGTATACCAGCTCTTAGTAAACCTGGGTTTAGAGATAATATAAGCCTTGGTGGTGGAGCATTTTGGGATTTAGCTTCGTATCCTGTTTCTGCTGTTCTTGAGTTGCTACCAAACCAGACTGCTAAAGTCATTTTTGCTGAGTTAATTTATGAAAGTGAAGAATCAAATTTGGATTCTAATGGTCGTGTCTTACTCAAATTTTCTGGCGGCACAACTGCTTATCTTGAATGGGCAGTAGGAGTTGCATATAAAAATGAGGTCGATTTATGGCTTGAAAATGCTTCCTTCTTTACGGACAAAATATTTTCAAAGCCAGATAATTATCAACCTGTTTATCATATACGAGATAATAATGGTAATGAAGAATTAGTTTATGGTGAAAAAATGAATCAATTTATTCAAATGTTTGAGTATTTTTATAATGTCATTGATTCGCCGCAACTTTATAATCATATGTATCAAGATATTCTTAAACGCTCGAGGTTGATGCAAGAAATTAATAATTATTCAAAAAAAATTTAAAAAAATAGTTAGACTTATACATTAAAATACTTTTTTTAACTAAGATAAGGTATATAAATGCAAAAATGGAAAGATGTTAAATTAGATGATAAATCAATGTGGCCAAAAACTGGCTTAGTTGAAATGGATGAACCTCATGAGGATGACAGGGGGTATATTCAATCCTTAGTTAATTTTCCTATGAAAAATCTCTCACTTATTTCCTCTAAAAAAGGAGCTGTCCGCTCAAACCATTATCATTTAACAGACTGGCATTATATGTATGTCTTATCAGGCTCTTTTGATTATTATTTTCGGCCAACCAATTCTGGTGACGAGCTTAAATGCATTAAAGTAGTTGCTGGTGAAATGATTTTTACACCACCAATGGAGGATCATGCTACAGTTTTTCTCGAAGATTGTGACCTCTTGGCGATGAGTCGTAATCCCCGTGATCAGGAGGCATATGAGGAAGATGTTCGCCGTGTGATCTTGATTGATCCTGCTAGTATTGATTTATGAGTAACTGCTATTTGCGAGAGAGTTGCCGTATGTGTATGGAGGAGTCATTGACAAAAGTAATGTCACTAACTCCAACTCCTCCAGGCAATGATTTTCTGACTAAAGAGGAGTTAGGTAGGAATGAATCTGTTTATCCTTTGGATCTCTATTTTTGTGAAGTATGTCATCATGTTCAATTGGGACATGTGGTTGATCCAAAAATTCTCTATCAGAAGAATTACAGTTATGTATCTGCTACATCAGCACATTTTGTAAATCACCTAAAAAAATATGCAATAGAAATGGTGGATCGTTTTAGACTGCAATCAGGAAATCTAGTCGCTGATATTGGTTCAAATGACGGAACCTGCTTAAGTTTTTTTAAAGAACAAGGTATGAAAGTTGTAGGAGTAGATCCAGCAAAAGATATCGCAGCTAGAGCAACCAAAAATGGGATTGATACAGTTGCTGATTTTTTTGGCTATGATCTTGCAGTAGATTTGCGAGAAAAATATGGTTCTGCAAAATATATTACTTCTCATAATGCATGTGCCCATATAGATGATTTGATTGATGTAGTCAAGGGAGTTGAGCATTGGCTTGCTGATGAAGGTGTTTTTGTTTTAGAGGTTGGTTATCTGGGAGATGTCTATATTAATACATGGTTCGATACGATCTATCATGAACATGTTGATTATCATACTGTAAAACCTTTTGAGAAACTTTTTGCAAGAGTAGGGATGGAGGTAATTGCAGTGGACCGTATTTCTCCCCAGGGTGGCTCAATTCGAGTAATGGTTCAAAAAAAGGGGGGAGTATTTGAACGAGATAGTTCAGTTGATAATTTAATCGCACTTGAGCACGAATTAGGATTAGATAGAGCAGAAACCTTCCATAATTTTGATAATAAAATTAGTGAAGTTCGTAAGAAGTTACAAGGCTTGATTCAGTCTATTAAAGCTGATGGAAAAAAAATTGCTGGTTTTGGTGCTCCAACAAAAGCCACAACATTAATGGCCCATTTTGGGTTAGATGAGAAAGTACTTGATTTTATTGTTGATGATAATCCACTTAAGCAAGGACTATTTACTCCAATTACTCATATTCCTGTTTTATCTTCTGATGCTTTATATGAACATAGGCCAGATTATGTGCTAATTCTAGCATGGAATTTTGCGGAGCCTATTATGAAGATGCATATGAAGTATAATGAAGAAATTGGTCAATTTATCTTGCCAATGCCAGAACCGGGGATTGTTTGATGAACAGTCAGATGTATGTTGGAAAAAGAGTAATGATCATCGCACCTCATCCAGATGACGAGACTTTGGGTGTGGGTGGTGCAATTTCAAAATATTCCGAACATGGTGCTGAGGTTTTTGTTTTAGTAATCTCAGGGCATCTTCCACCTCTTTACAGTCGTGAGGGTTATAATAAAACTGTTTCTGAAGCTGAATCTGCATTTGATTTTTTAGGTGTAACGTACTTTAAGTTCTTAGAGATACCTGCTACGATGATAGATGACAAGCCTCGACATGAACTGAATGGAGAAATTTCAAGGGTAGTTAATGATTTTGACCCACATATAGTTTTTTGTCCCTATCCAGATCGACATGTAGATCACCGTATAGTATTTGATAGCGTTATGGTTGCAACTCGTCCAGTTGGTATGGGTAGAAATATCGAGATTGTAGCAACATACGAAACATTATCTGAAACTCACTGGAATGCACCACATATTGAGCCAAATTTCACACCAAACTGGGTCATTGATATTAGTGATCATATTGAAAAGAAACTTACTGCTATGAGCTATTACAAGTCTCAGATATCAGATTTTCCAGGACCTAGATCAATTGAGGCAATAGAAGCGTTAGCAAAATTCAGAGGTACTCAGGCAGGTTTTGGCTATGGTGAAGGCTTTCATATTGTCCGTATGGTTAGTTGATAGTTCTAGAAAATAATGACTGAATATCTTCTGAAACTTCCCAGAAAAAACAAGCAAGCATTCATGTTGTTGTTTGATGCAATTGTTATTATCGGTAGTTTATTTTTAGCATTCTTTATGCGTCTTGGATATTGGTTCTATCCAGCTGGAGACATTGACCTACTTCTGGCAATTTTTGCTTCACCACTTTTAGCACTGCCAATTTTTATACGCTTTGGGCTTTATCATGAGGTGATTCGTTATGTCGGATTTGAAGCTCTTTGGCGAATTGGTCAAAGTGTCACTGTATATATTATTTTATGGGGTTTAATAACCTTTATGGGGGCTATAGATGATATCCCACGCTCTGTGATTATAATAAATGGCTTGCTAGTTATTGCAATTATTGGTGGTTCGCGCTTATTAGCACGATGGACCCTATTAGATAAAGATATAAATAATAATGTTTTGATATATGGTGCTGGTTCAGCGGGAAGGCAGTTATCAACTGCTTTGAGTGAGTCTAGGGAATATAAGCCAGTGGCTTTCATTGATGACTCTGATGAGATTTATCATCACTCTATTAATGGTTTAAAAGTATATTCTCAAAATGATATTGAGTATTTGATTAATAAGAATAGTGTTAAAGAAGTATTATTAGCTATTCCATCAATATCTAGCATGCGTCGCAAGGAAATTATTAGTCACTTGGAGCATTATTCAGTAATTGTTCGATCATTGCCTGGTGTATCAGAGCTAGCACAAGGCAGGGTTAAAGTTAATGATTTATTAGAAATTGATTTAAGTGATTTACTAGGTAGAGAGTCATTCCAACCAAATAAAAATCTTCTAAAAATAAATATTTTTAATAAAGTAGTTTTGGTAACAGGTGCTGGAGGTTCAATAGGTTCAGAGCTATGTCGACAGATAGTATTTTTAAAGCCAGAAAAATTAATTCTTTATGAGATTAGTGAGTCGTCACTCTATCAAATTGAACAAGAGTTACTAATTATTAATGAATTAAAAATAGAAATTATTCCGATTATAGGATCTATTTCTGACAAAGAAAGACTAGTAAGTATTTTTAAGTATTACGAAGTGCAAACAATATACCATGCTGCGGCTTATAAACATGTTCCCCTTGTAGAGTTTAATCAATCTCAAGGCGTTCTCAATAATGCAATAGGAACGATGATTGTTGCAGAATCTGCGATTATTTCAAATGTGGCGATTTTTGTATTAGTCTCAACTGATAAGGCGGTTAGACCGACAAATGTTATGGGAGCAAGTAAACGTGTTGCTGAATTAATTTTACAAGCATTAGCCAAAAAACCGCATAATACTTGTTTTACTATGGTTCGTTTTGGTAATGTACTTGACTCAAGTGGCTCTGTAATACCTTTGTTTAAAAAGCAAATTAAAGCTGGGGGGCCTGTAACTGTTACTCACTATAATATAGTGCGTTATTTTATGACAATACCAGAAGCAGTAGAATTAGTTATTCAGGCAGGCGAGATGGCTAAAGGTGGAGAGGTATTTGTACTGGATATGGGAAAACCAATTCGAATTGACGATTTAGCAAGAAAAATGATTAAATTAAGTGGTTTAAAGGTTATTGATGAAAATAGCCCTGAAGGTGATATAGAGATTCAATATACTGGATTAAGGCCAGGTGAAAAGCTCTATGAAGAGCTTTTGATTGATGGAAATTTCTTTCCTACTGAAAATAAGTTGATTATGAAAGCCAAAGAAGAAATGATAGATTGGGAACAATTAGAGCCAATGTTAGTTCAAATTAAGGAAGCTGCAACAAGTTTTGATACGGAAAATATTTATAAGTTGCTTCGTAAAATCGTACCACAATTTAAACCAACATCTAATGACATTGATATAAATTTAAGAGATAAAGCAGATACAAAGTAATAGTTTAATTAGTTAATTTAGATGAGATTTTTTGCAAAATGATTGGTTGCTTCAATATATCCTTTAACGCTTCCACAATCAAAACGCTTGCCTTTAAATTTGTATGCGATAACATTACCTTGTTTGGCTTGAATTTTTAGAGCATCAGTAATTTGTATTTCTCCATTCTTATCTGGTTTGATGTTTTTAAGAATATCAAAAATATCGGGAGTTAGAATATATCGACCAATAATTGCCATATTGCTAGGGGCATCGTCTTCATGAGGCTTTTCGACCATATCTGTAACTTGATAAGTGTCATTTGAATTGTTTAGTAAATTTCCAGTAACAATTCCATAGTTTTGTGTCTGATTTGATGGTATTTCTTCAATAGCTACAATTGAGCACTGATAATTCTTGTATATTTCAATTAATTGTGAGATCACTCCGATATCAGGACAATCACATAAATCATCTGCTAGAACTACAGCAAAAGGTTCATCTCCAATAAGAGATTCGCCGGTAAGAATGGCATGCCCTAAACCAAGCATTTGTTTTTGACGGACATAGGTGAAAGTGGACTTATTAATTATGTCCTTAATATCTTTGAGGTAGTGCTCTTTTGAAGTGCCTTTTAATTGCGATTCAAGCTCAAATGAGTTATCAAAGTGATCCTCAATGGCTCTCTTGCCTCTGCCAGTAACAATGGCCATATTAGTTATGCCTCCAGACAGAACTTCTTCTACACCATATTGTAATAAAGGTTTGGTGAGTATTGGGAGCATTTCTTTAGGTACTGCCTTAGTGGCGGGTAAGAAACGGGTTCCATATCCAGCTGCAGGGAAAAGACATTTACTAATCATTTAATAGTACCTTTTGTATTAATCTATTGATTACCACTTTATAAATAGCAATATATTATATTAATATAAGTGTTCATATTAATAAAGAAGTTCTGCATAGTATTCAGCTAATTTGAAATCCTCTTTAAAATCAATATCTACCGAACGTATTTTAGGCATTTGATGTCCAAGCATCCCTTCAGAAACGAGTCTACCACTGCGATAAAAATCTTCAACCTTGGTAACATAAGTACTTCCATTATCAACCACAATTTTGCTAACATTATTGCTGTTCAAATGAAACAAATCTTGCCTCATTGGATTTAAAGAGCCATCTTCAGAATAAAACATGGCTTGAAATGCTGGCAAATCAAAATTAGTGACTGCCATGGCTTGACTACATCTGTTAGAAGTTACTAGGTTCATTACACTAGAAATATCTATTGAATTCCTCAATGGAGAAGTTGCATATAAACAACACAAAATATCATACTCAATGCCTTTACTTTTTTCTTTTTCTAGAAGATCTAAACACACCATGTTAACAGTAGATTCATCAGTTAAAAGTTCTTTGTCTCTATGCTCTACTTCTACTCCCAGCTCCAAAGAAATATTGGCAATTTCTTCATCTTCAGTAGATACAATAATCTTATCGAATATATCTGCTTTTATTGCAGCCTCAATTGTCCATCCAATAATAGGTTTACCTTTAAAGTTAAGAATATTTTTTCTTGGCAAGCGCTTTGATATTCCTTTAGCAGGAATAATCGCTATTGATTTCATAAAATATCTGAAATTTTGAGTGGCTGACCTTTTTTAAGGTTAGATTTTATAGTGGCATTTTTCTTAATTAACTCTTCATATTTATCAGGGCTAATATTAAAACCAGGGCGTCGAAATTCTACTTGTACTTTATTTAACTTTGTGCCACTTTTTACATCTTCATTTAAAAATACGCTTCTTCGAATTGAATCTCTTTTATATAACTCATCTTTGCTTATTTTCCTCACACCATTACCCAAAGCAATCTCCATATCTCTAATAGACTGAATAAAATTTTTCAACTGGTCAGGTTCTATTGACATCATATGTTCAACACTTGGCGTTGTCCTATCTTCTGTAATGGTTTTTTCAATCAAATTAGCACCTAAAGCAACGGCTGCAATATTCATATCAAACCCAGGAGAGTGATCGGAAAATGCAATTGGATAGTCAAATTCATTTTTTAAAATTGGAATAATGTTAAGGTTAATACTCTCTAGATATGCAGGATAGCCAGATGGACATTGATGAATAATAATTTTATTATTTCCTTCTTGTTCAATTATCTTGACATTTTTTTTAACCTCCTCAATAGATGCCATGCCTGTATCTAATTGAACAGACATTCCAGATTGTGCAGCCCGACGAATAAGTGGAGAATGATTACTATCTCCAGAAGCAATCTTAATTGAATCACATTTTAATAATTCTAATAATTCAATATCTTCTTCAAAAAATACTGTAGCAAAAAATGCTATACCAAGCTCATCACAATATGACTTAATCTCAACCCACTCCTCAATTGGTAAGATTCTTCTTTTAAGAATGTCATAAAGAGGCTCTTCAACTGTTTTCTTTTCACCTGTTTTTCTATTAATTAATATTTCATAACTAAAAAGTTGTTTTTTATCTGCAACTAATCTATCAAAGTCACCAATTTGAAATTTAACAGCATTTGCTCCAGAATCCGCAGAGTGCTTTATTAGCCTTTTTGCTGATTCAATACCATTGTGAGTAGGACCAATTTCAAAGGTAATAAAAGTAGGATAGTTATCACCTACTTCATGATTATTAATTTTAATATTATTCATTTTTTGTCAAAATATATAAAGTTACTAAATTTTGTAGTTAAGCAATTAAACTGAATGAGAATATTTATACGTTTTTTGAAACATTAATATTTAAATACAACTCTAGTCTATTAATTTATTAGGTAATTATATCATCTATTAGTCTATTTCAAATATTACTCTTTGCTAAGTTGAATTAACTTTTTCAGTAAGTCTTTATATAAATTTCATAC